>DSTMC04003__coassemble_643_pt1 | contig 107723 bp, 99 predicted proteins | sample DSTMC04003__metabat2_high_PE_018 | metagenome-assembled genome bin DSTMC04003
CCGGACGCGCTCCCTGTGGCATACGTCCTCCCGGCTGTCCCTGGCGGGCAGGTCTCTGAGCGGGACGGTTCCCCTGAATCCGGCTGCTGTTCTTTGAATTCTGCGGGCGGATGACGAAAGCCAGATTTTTCTTCTTCGGAGCAGTCTCCTCAGTTTTTGCGTTCTCTTCAACTTTTGCGCTCTCCTCAGCTTTTGCAGCCGCCGGCTTTTTTGCCTTTGCCGCGCCTCTCTCTCTACGAATTTCATCCGCTACGCTATCCTCTAATGAGCTCATGTGGTTTTTTACCTCCACATGTTTCTCCTTCAGTAGTTCCAGAAGCTCTTTGTTTTCTATTCCAAGCTCTTTGGCAAGCTCGTGTACCCTCATTTTCGTCATATCAACTACCTCCTTTATGCAATATCCTCTCGGTTTTTAAGCTCTTTTCGAATCCCATCTGCAAATCCTTTGTCCAATATCGCCAGAGATGCACGGAATTCTTTTCCCATTGCATGCCCTAAGGTATCTTTATCTCCGTAAAAACAAATTGGAACTTTGTAAAATTCACACATATCCCGAAATTTCTTCTTTGTGTTATCCGACGCGTCCGACGCCACAATCACAAGCCTCGCCCTGCCTAACTTCGTCTCATTCTCCGTCATCGTCTCTCCGCTTGTGCATCTGCCCGCTTTCATCGCCAGACCGATCAGGGACAGAACCTTATCTCTATTCGCCAATCTCGCCCATCTCCTTTTCCAGCCTGTCATATACTTCCCGCGGGATCTCCTGCTTGAAAGAACGCTCAAGTCCTCTGCTTTTTACCGCCTTGCGGAAACATTCCACGGACCGGCAGATATAGGCTCCCCGTCCGTTTTTCTTTCCGTCGGCGTCCACGGCGAACTCACCGTTCTCCATCCTCAGGATACGCATCAGTTCTTTCTTCGGCTTCATCTCTCCGCATCCCACACATTTTCTCATAGGGATCTTCTTCTTTACTGCCAAATAACTCCACTCCTTCAGGTCTTACTTACTCTTCCTCTGTCTCAACGAACTCGATGTCTTCTGGTTCTTCCCCGGCATATTCATCATATGCGCTATCATAATTTTCGTCATACTCATCGTAAGACTCCCCGGCATATTCATCCTCATAATCGCCAGTGTAACCTTCCTCGCCCATGAGCCCCATCTGCTCCATGTAGTTCTCCGGGAGATCTCCTGCTTCGATCGCCTGGGTCTCGCTCTTGATATCGATCTTGTATCCTGTCAGGCGGGCCGCCAGTCTCGCGTTCTGTCCTTCTTTTCCGATCGCCAGTGAAAGCTGGTAATCCGGAACGATAACGCTTGCCACCTTCTCCTCCGGATCGGCCATAACAGAGATCACCTTCGCCGGGCTTAACGCATTTTCAATCAGAAGGGCAGGATTCTCATCCCAGTTAATGATGTCGATCTTCTCGCCGCGCAGTTCCTGTACCACCGCGTTCACTCTCGCGCCGTTCATACCTACGCAAGCCCCCACCGGGTCGACGTTCGGGTCATTGGACCATACGGCCATCTTCGTGCGGGAACCAGCCTCCCTTGCAATGCTCTTGATCTCTACGATTCCCTCTCTCACTTCGGATACCTCTGCCTCAAACAGACGTTTCACAAGCTCCGGGTGAGTTCGGGATACAAGGATCTTCGGCCCCTTTGGTGTGTTCTTCACTTCCACTACATATAATTTAATACGCTCTGTCGGCCGGAATGTCTCGCCTTTGACCTGCTCATTCTCCGTCAGCATGGCATCTGCTCTTCCTAAGTTGATGCTGATATTCTTTCCTACATAGCGCTGAACGATACCGGTCACGATATCTTTCTCTTTTTCAAAATACTGGTCGAATACAACTTTTCTCTCTTCCTCGCGGATCTTCTGGAGGATCAGGTTCTTCGCGTTCTGGGTTGCTATACGTCCGAATTCTTTTGACTGGACCGGAATCTGCGCGATATCGCCGATCTGAAGAGCTGAATCAATTTTTTCCGCGTCCTCAAGGCTGATTTCAAGCGCCGGATCTGCAACTTCCTCTACTACAGCTTTTTCCGCGTATACCGCGTAATCGCATGTCTCTCTGTCCATGACGACCTTGATGTTCTCCGCTGTGCCGAAATGATTCTTGCACGCGCTAATCAGAGAATTCTCGATCGCATCCATCATCACGTCCTTGCTGATGTTTTTCTCTTTCTCAAGGATTGTCAACGCTTCCATTAACTCTGTGTTCATTTCTTCTTTCCTCCTAAAATTAAAAATCCAAAGCCAGACGGATCAGAGCGATATCAGCCCTGTCAAATGTCTGTTCTGTATCATCCTCATACGCGATGGTAACAGTATCTTCATCATATGACTTTAATATCCCGATGAACTCTTTCTGGCGCTCGATCGCCCGGTAAGTCCGTATCTCCACTTCCTCTCCAAGGCTGCGCTTAAAGTCTTTTTCCTTCTTTAGCGGCCTTCCAAGCCCCGGAGAACTAACCTCAAATACATAGGAATCTTCAATATAATCTTTCTCATCCAAAATATCTGAGAACCGCCTGCTGACCGCTTCGCAGTCGTCCACCGTAATACCTCCGGGCTTATCGATGTAAGCACGCAAATACCATGTGCCTCCTTCTTTGACATATTCTACGTCCACCAGCTCGAACCCTAGCTCCATGACGACCGGCTCTAAGAGCGCTTCTGTTTTCTGTTCGTATTCCTCTCTTCTGGACACGTTATACTTCCTTTCTCTGTGTTTTCCGTACTTGCAGCGGCATAATGACACACCTCTTTTGGTGTTTCTTACCAACAAAGAAGAGTGAACTTTCGTCCACTCTTCTGCCGGAATCATTATGTAACTGTAAAATAGTATAGCACCTCTTTTTTAAGATTGCAAGGGATTTTTTACTCTTATCCCCTGTATTTTGTCCCTACTCCGTCTCTCTTCGCCGATTTCAGGCGGTTCAGTGTCACTTCCTTTTCACCGAAGCTTACCTTCGTCTCTGTCCCTTCTTCGAACAGATAAGCATTTTCCAGTTCGTCCTTCTTCTGAAGGCGGATTCCCCGCACTCCAACTGCAGATTTTTTCTTCACCGGCACTTCTACCGCCGGGAACCGTAGGAAGTATCCGTTCTTTGTCTGGAGCACTACGTTTTGATTATCGTTCACCACTTTTACTGCGATCAGCCGGTCACCGTCCTGAAGCTTGGTCGCTGCGATTGTACGCTTCGCCACTTGGAACTCTGTTCCTTCGACTTTCTTAATCATCCCTTGTGCCGTGGCAAAAAGAAGGTGGGCGAAACGCATCTGCTCTTCATCACAGACCATAACGATCTGCTCTTCGCTAGTAGAATAATTGCTGACATTGTCAATGGGCGTGCCTTTATCCCGGAATTTCCCGTAAGGCACATCCAGCACTTTGACTTGGTGCATCTTCCCGCTGTCCGTGAAGATACAGAGCCTGCCCGTATTCATGCAATGGACGATATATTTGTTCTCACTGTCCGCAGCATCTTTGTTTCTCTCGTAGACAGAGACATCCACTGTCTTGGAATATCCGAAGCGGTCCATAAGGAATACGACTTCCTGCTCCTCGATCTTCTTCTCTTCAAAGACTGCCTCTTCAGCGTTCTCAACAACCGTACGCCTCTTGCGGGCATACTCTTTCTTGAAATCGTCCAGTTCTTCTATAATAACTCCTGCCATAGAGTCATAGTTATTTAGGATATCCTCGTACCGAGCGATATTTTTCAGCGTCTGCTCATGTTCCTTTATAAGCGCCTCGATCTCAAGCCCAATCAAGCGGTACAGACGCATCTCTAGAATCGCGGTCGCCTGACGCTCTGTAAAACGCAGAAGAGCCGCCATTTTCTTGGAGATATTAGACTTAAACTTGATGTTATCCGTTACGCCGTTCACAAGACACGCGCGGGCGTCCTTGACAGATTTACTCCCACGCAGGATTTCGATAATAAGGTCGATCACGTCGCAGGCTTTCATCAGGCCTTCCTGAACCTCGCTCTTTTCCTTCTCTTTGGCAAGGAGTGTCTGATACTTGCGGGTCGCCAGCTCAAACTGGAAATCCACATGATGCTCGATGATCTTCTTAAGGCCCAGAGTCTCCGGCCGGCCGTCCGCCACTGCCAGCATGTTGACGCCGAACGTGTCCTCGAGACGGGTCTTTTTGTAGAGCATGTTTTTTAAGTTCTCCGCATCCGCCCCTTTTTTGAGTTCTAGAACAATGCGGATCCCTTCCTTGGACGACTGGTTGGAAATATCCACGATATCCGTAGTCTTCTTTGTCTCTACCAGATTCGCTACGTCGTTTAAGAACTTGCCGATACCCGCGCCGATCATAGTATACGGGATCTCACTGATCACAAGCTGTTTCTTCCCGCCTTTTAATTCCTCGATCTCCACCTTGCCGCGGATTTTGATTTTTCCCTGACCTCTCTCATAGATATCGGGCAGGTCGTCTTTGTTGACCACAATCCCTCCTGTGGGGAAATCCGGTCCTTTGATATATTTCATGAGCTGGCGCGTGCTGATGGCGTCGTTTTTCATATACGCCTTCACTGCATCGATCACTTCCCCCAGATTGTGCGTGGGGATACTGGTCGCCATACCCACGGCAATACCCTCCGCACCGTTTACCAGAAGGTTCGGCACACGCATGGGGAGCACCAGAGGTTCCTTCTCCGTCTCGTCAAAGTTCGGCCCAAAGTCGACGACGTTCTTGTCCAGATCCGCAAGGCATACCTCCTGTGTGAATTTTGTAAGCCTCGCTTCCGTATAACGCATGGCGGCGGCGCCGTCACCCTCTATAGAACCAAAGTTTCCGTGCCCGTCCACAAGGGTCTGTCCCTTTTTAAAATCCTGCGCCATCACGACAAGAGACTCGTAGATCGAGCTGTCCCCGTGAGGATGGTATTTACCCATGGTGTCTCCCACGATACGGGCGCACTTCCTGTAAGGCTTATCGTAACGGATGCCGAGTTCGTACATATCGTAAAGCGTGCGCCTCTGTACCGGTTTTAGTCCGTCGCGCACATCCGGCAGGGCGCGGGCGATAATTACGCTCATAGCATAATCGATATAAGATTTCTTCATAAGATCCGAGTATTCCGTCCTTATGATCTGCGATTCACTGTTCATTCCTATCTTCTCCTTGATCCATCTTCCGCCCCGGCTTCAAAATGTATTATGATTTTATCCCCCGGCACGAAAGTGCTTCTGTCCTGCTTATGCCCGTTAGATGTCAAGTTCCGCCTCTGTGGCATTCTCATAGATAAACGCACGTCTTGGCGGCACCTCTGTGCCCATGAGCATCTCCGTCACTCCCGACGCCATCCTTGCATCCTCGATCTCCACCAGTTTCAGAAGACGCCTCTCGGGATCCAGCGTCGTCTCCCAGAGCTGTTCCGCGTCCATCTCACCAAGGCCTTTATATCTCTGCAAAGTAAAAGGCCCGCTGTGGGTCTTACGGTATTTTTCAAGAGCCTTATCATCATAGAGATACTCTTCCTCCCCGTTTTTCGGCATGGCTTTATAGAGCGGCGGCATCGCGATATACACATGTCCCTCGTAGATCAGTTCCGGCATGAAACGGTAAAACAAAGTAAGAAGCAGCGTTGAAATATGAGCGCCGTCCACGTCTGCATCCGCCATAATGATGATCTTGTCATATTTTAATTTCGTAATGTCGAAATCATTTCCGTATCCTTCGGAAAATCCGCATCCAAAAGCATTGATCATCGTCTTGATCTCCGCGTTGGCAAGGATCTTGTCGATACTTGCTTTCTCCACGTTTAAGATCTTGCCCCGGATGGGGAGGATAGCCTGAAAGTTCCGGTCTCTTGCCGTCTTGGCAGAGCCGCCGGCGGAATCTCCCTCCACAATAAAGATCTCGCATTTTTTTGGATCCCGGCTCTCGCAGTTTGCCAGTTTCCCGTTGCTGTCAAAAGAATATTTCTGTTTCGTGAGCAGATTCGTCTTCGCCTTCTCCTCAGTCTTGCGGATCTTCGCCGCTTTCTCCGCGCTGGAGAGCACAGTCTTTAAAATATCCAGATTGCGGTCAAAGTAACGGACAATCTCGTCTCCCGTCACCTTTCCAACCGCCTTCGAGGCATCAGGGTTATCCAGTTTCGTCTTTGTTTGTCCCTCAAACCTTGGGTCCGGGTGCTTGATAGACACGATGGCTGTCATACCGTTACGGATGTCAGCTCCTGTGAAGTTGGCATCCTTATCTTTCAAGATACCCAGCTCTCTGGCATACTGGTTCATGACCGTGGTAAACGTGGTCTTAAACCCAGTAAGGTGGGTGCCTCCCTCTGCATTATAGATATTATTGCAGAAGCCGAGCACATTTTCGTGAAATTCATTCACATACTGAAGGGCAACTTCCACCTCAATGCCGTCTGCCTCTCCTTTAAAATATACTGGCTCGTGGAGCGTCTCTTTCTTCTTATTCAGATCCCGGATGAACCCAAGGATGCCATCTGGTTCATGGTAGACGATATGTTCTGGCTCATCTAGGCGTTTATCGTCAAAGATGATGGTCAGATCCGGGTTTAAGTACGCGGTCTCATGCAGCCTGCTTTTCACTTCTTCCGCGCGGAATCTGGTCTTTTCAAATATGGTCTCGTCCGGAAGAAAATTGATGGTCGTTCCTGTCTTTTTCGTCTTTCCGATCTTCGGCAGCAGCCCGTCTTCCAGCTCTATCACCGGGATCCCTCTCTCATAACGGTCATGATGGATGTAACCGTCACGGCTGATCTGTACATCCATATATGCTGAAAGAGCGTTTACCACAGAAGAGCCCACGCCGTGAAGCCCTCCGCTCGTCTTATACGCCGAGTCGTCGAACTTTCCACCCGCGTGAAGTGTCGTATATACAAGACGCGCCGCAGACACTCCTTTCTCGTGCATATCCACTGGGACACCGCGCCCGTTATCCGATACCGTGGCAGAGCCGTCCTTCTCCAGAACAACCCGGATCTCGGAACAGCATCCTGCAAGATGCTCGTCCACTGAGTTGTCCACGATCTCATAGATCAGGTGATTCAATCCTTTCGTAGATACACTTCCGATATACATGCCCGGGCGCTTGCGGACTGCTTCCAGTCCTTCCAGCACTGAGATACTGCCTGCGTCATATGCGCTGTTTACTGCCATTTCCATTCTCCTTCTAAGCCGCATACGGATCCTTTGCTTTTAAAGCTTAAGGATCCGTTTACACGTCCGTTATCGTCTGTGTCCTGCCAGCAGCGCAGAACAATCCAGTAGATACTATAGCACCTGTACTGGAAATTTTCAATTATTTTCTATAACGCGCTGTATCCCATATATGCCATTATTTCCCGCTGTCACCATAGTTTGACAGGACACGCGCGGACGGATCGTCCACATCGCATCCTTCCCACTCTTTGTTCGGCATCCAGAAGCCTGCGATCATCTCCCCCTGTCCGGGATAATATTTTTCGAACAATTCCCTGTACAGAAGAGATTCTTTTGTAAATGGCTTTGCGTGGGAGTATTTCCCGCGGAGCACCTCATACTCCTCATCCGTGTACATCTGCTCAGCGTATTCTTTTAGATAGTCTACCATAGAGTGTCCCACTGCGTCTGAGAAAGCGGCTTTTTCACGCATCAAAATATCCTTCGGCAGATAATCTCCCTGCTCAAAGGCGTGACGGAGGAGATATTTCCCTTTCCCGTACTTGTTCATCTTCATCTCCGGATCCACGGACATTACATACTTCACAAAGTCCAGATCTCCAAAGGGCACCCTTGCCTCCATGGAATTAACGGAGATACACCGATCAGCGCGCAGCACATCATACATGTGGAGTTCCCTCACTCTCTTCTTTGATTCCTCCTGAAACGCATGGGCGTCCGGAGCAAAATCCGTATATTTATAGCCAAACAGCTCGTCGGATATCTCACCTGTAAGAAGAACCCGGATATCAGTAGTCTCATGGATTGCTTTACAGATCAGATACATTCCCATGCTCGCCCGGATCGTGGTGATATCAAACGTGCCAAGAACCGAGATTACTGTCTCAAGAGATTTTAGGATATCTTCTTTTCGTATAATAATTTCCTTGTGGTCACTGCCGATATAATCCGCAACTTCTTTTGCATACTTTAGGTCAATGGCGTCCTCGCTCATGCCGATGGCAAATGTCCGGATAGGAACGGAGCTTTTCTTTGCAGCGATGGCGCACACCAAAGAAGAATCCAGCCCTCCGGATAGAAGGAACCCTACTTTCGCGTCAGCAATCAGACGTTTTTCTACCCCGTATATGAGCTTTTCCTTTATGTTTCTGCACACGGTTTCAAGATCATCCCCGGACACATGATCCACATCAGTGATGTCACAGTAACAGATAAACTCCCCACCTTTATAGTAATGTCCCGGCGGGAAAGGCATGATCCTCCCGGCAAGACCAACCAAGTTCTTAGCTTCACTGGCAAATAAAATTGTCCCGGCGCTGTCATACCCGTAATACAGAGGGCGGATTCCGATAGGATCCCTTGCCGCTATGTATTCCTCTGTCTCCGCGTCGTAGAGGATCAAAGCGAATTCCGCGTCCAGCATCCCGAACATATCTGTCTTATACTCCTTGTAAAGCGGAAGGAGAATCTCGCAGTCCGACTCACTTTTAAACGTATATTTACTGGAAAGCTGCTCTCTGATCTTTTGGAACCCGTAGATCTCCCCATTGCACACGACATAATTTCCATCAAGGCTAAAGGGCTGCATTCCCTCGGGATGTAGACCCATAATCGCCAGTCTCTGGAATCCCAGAAGTCCATTTCCCGTATTGATGATCCTTATATCATCTGGTCCCCGGGAATGCGTCCGTCCAAACCCCTCCTCAAACATACTGATATCTGCTGTCTCTCCACAATACCCCATAATAGAACACATAACAGTCATCCTCCTAAAACCTTATATTTCCGTTTCTGTATTGGGCAGTGCTGTGTAAATCCACATCACACAAGCCGTTCCGTAGAACCGAAAAAAGCAAAGACGTCTTTCAGGAAATTCCCTAAAAGACGCCTTTGCCTTTATAGATGCACTTTACACCTGCCGTATGAGTTTGTCAACCTCTTTTTCACCCAACTGCCCTTTCATTTTCCCGTCCTACTCTTCCACGATTACATGATAGAGCGTATCTGCCAGCACTTCCATAGCGTTTCTCATCTCTTCCACCGTATTTGTCTGCGCTCCCGCTTCTACAAGCAGTGATTTAGGAAGCAGGTGCAAATTATATCGGTAAGCCCTCAGATAGATATGGCGCGTGAATCCGGGATACAGTGTCTCTGATTCCAATTGCATCTGAAGAGAAAACGCAAGATTATCCTGTATGTATGGATTGTAGAGATACTCAATATCACCGTTGGCACGGGAGCGGCTCAGCCCATTAAAATACATAATTTTTGCCGTCGGCTTCCCATTGATCTCCGTCACAAGATGAGTTCCCTCCGCCACACCGTCCCTGTGAAGATCGATTGCCACCTCAATCGTGGGATTGGCTTCCAGAATAGGGCGCACAGACGCTTCCGCGTTCTCATAGGCGTTGCTCCTGTCAAGCTTCCCATTGATAATATCGTACACCCCGGTATCGTGGATTGTCTCGATTCCTTTTGCGTTCAAAAGCTCCGTCAGATAATCCCCAATCCCTACAATACTGGTCGCTGGATCTCCCGGCGTAGAATCCGCGAATTCCTCCTGAGAATGTGTATGGAAGATCAGAATCTTTGGACCGCCTGTGGTATTGTCAATCTTCATGTTCCGGCTTAGGAGATCATCCGCATTAAGTTGTTCCGGCCCGATCATAGTCGAACTATCTACCGTATAAAAATTACTAAGAAGATAATCAAAATCCCGAAGTTTTTCGATGGACATATCCACCGTGGGGGCAACATTCTGGGACGACGATTCTGATCCGCTGTCACTGCCAATCAGGTTCCCGTTCTCATCCACCGCATTCTCATCGTTTGCCTGCGCCTCCAATATCTTTGCCAGTGTCTCCCCGTCCTCAATAGCCGGATCGCCCGCCGCATGGTCCTCTGCATACGCCGCAAGCGGGAACCAGCACAAGGCACCTTCCCTCATCCACTGTGACAAGGTTTTCCCTGGCGCCCGGTTTAAATAAGACAGCCCCGGCATGTACATCTCTTCCGCACTTTTAAGGATCTGTTTTTGAAAATTGTAACGCCAGTTTCCACTGAATCCTTCCGCGGCAGCCCACAAAATAGCAGCAGCCAGAAGGAGAAAAATTATCCCGGTTCCTGCCTGCCGCAGATTATTATTTTTCAGTCGGTCCATACAGCGTAGGCTCCTTCCGGCTTTTCTCCTGAAATTTTATGCTGCTACAAGTCTCTGTATGCACGGTTTTTCTCTCTGATGCAAATTCTAGTCTTGTATAACCGGACTGATGAATAACATATTTACCGCTTCGGAAATAGTGTGGCTAATATGGTGTACCATCTCATCAATATCTTTCGGGGTCACGAACATCCCATTTAAATGTGGCGCGATCAGTTCTTTTACAAACTCATACTTTTCTCCTGTATTATAAGATCTAAGCACCTCTCCTACTCCCTTTAAAGCGTCAGAAGATTCCAGCGCGCGGATAAAATTCTCCATTGTATCGTTTACGATTGTCGCTGCATCTACTACAGTGGGGACACCAATTCCGATAACCGGGACTCCCAGCGATTCCTTTGTCATGCCGCTCCTGTGATTCCCCACGCCGGAACCCGGATGGATTCCCGTATCCGCGATCTGTACCGTGCGGTTCAGCCGTCTGCTGTTGCGGGCCGCCAAAGCGTCCACTGCTATCACAATATCCGGATTAGTCTCTCTTACGATTCCGCGCACAATCTCCGCGCTCTCCATTCCCGTCTGACCCGTAACACCGGGAACAATGGCGCTTATCAGATGGGACTGTTCCTCACCCATGGCGTATTTTCCATATTCTTTCACAATATGGCGCGTCACGGTCAGATGATCAGCCACATACGGTCCCAGTGCATCCGGTGTAACTTCCCGGTTTCCCAGACCAACTACAAGGATGGATATATCCTTTTCTTTTCCAGATATGTTTTTATCAATCAGTTCTTTCATATATCTGCACAGTTCCGTTGCGATTCCCATCTGCAGATCCTCATCTGGAAGCGCAAGATTCGGGCTCTCAAGAGTGAGATAAGTTCCCGCAGGTTTTCCCATTGCCTTAGCGCCGTTTTCCGTGCGGATCTCCACACGACTGACTTTCAATTCCTTTTCCTCATCATATTCTTCCTCGAGCACCACGCCTGAGATCTCTACATTGTCTGATTCAAACCGCTCTTTCTCCTCTAAGGCAAGATCTGTCCTCACACTGTAATTTCTCAACATGATTTATCCTCGCTTTCCCGCATTTCTCGCTCGCTGCAGCATACGCCGCTTTTTTGTTTATGCACAGACATCGTCCACAGTTCAGCCCACGCCATTCGCAAAACCGCACTTCGTGCTTACTGCGGCATATGCCGCTTTTTTGCTCATGTGCTGGCGCTCATCTCATACATCTTTGCGCTTGCAGGCTCATGCAAGCATGATCTCCCTTCGCGCAAAGATGTATGGCTGAACTGTTAATACAGTTTTCTCAATATTTCGGAAAATATGTATTGACAACCCCTTCCAGTTAGCATAAAATAAATGAGTATGTTCCAGCGGAGCGTCCGTGTCCGAATCTGCTGGAATACAGATCTACCATTTGAATTGAATGTTATAATTTGGAGGTGTACAGATTGGCTAACATTAAGTCTGCTAAGAAAAGAATTTTAGTAAACGAGACAAAGGCTGCAAGAAACAAAACAATCAAGTCTAAAGTAAAGACTGCTGTTAAAAAAGTTGAAGCTGCTATCGCACAGAAAGACGCTGAGGCAGCTAAGACTGCACTTCACGCAGCGATCGTTGAGATTTCCAAGGCAGGAAGCAAGGGCGTTTACCACAAAAAGACTGTTTCCAGAAAAATCTCTCGTCTGTCAAAAGCTGTGAACAGCATTGCTTAATTTTTATAGAGATTATTAAAAAGACATCCGTACCGTCAGACGGATGTCTTTTTTTGCAGGGGTCTCTCTCGTGTCATACTCCCGTCAGTTCTCCTAACAGAAGCTCAAAGTGATTCCTTTCCACCCGGATCAGCCCATCCCGCTGCATCTTGCTCAGCTCATTTGACATTGCAGACCGGTCCACCCCCAGATAATCCGCCAGCTGTCGCCGGTTAAAGGGAATGTCAAACTGCTGCTCACCTCGTTGTACCGCCTGATCGGACAGGTAAGACAACAGCCTCCCCCTGATTGTCTTTGACGATGTGTTAAAGATCCTCCTTGACAGATTGAGGTTTTTTTGCGCGGATATGGAAAGAAGATTACGGATCAGCTTGCTGTGATAGACGCAGGAGTTTGGGCAGGTGCGTATGATCCTGCCCACGTTCAGAAAAAGAATAACCGTATCCTCTGCTGCAGTCACATTGACCATCAGCTTTTCCCCCGGCACACAGGCATAAGTCTCCGCAAATATCTGTCCGGGTCCGATATGATCCAAAATACTGCGGTTCCCCCATATATCGTCATTTTCTATCAGAACGCTCCCCGAAACCACAATGCCAATGGAGGTCATTGTGTCTCCCATGTGACAGATAATCGCTTCCTTTTTGTAATGTTTTTGCTCTGCCCCCATGCATTTTAATATCTTTTCCGTTTCCTCTGCGGTGCTTCCCCGAAATAGAGCTGTTTTGGATAAATTAAAAAAATTCATATTTTCTCCTTTTTTGTTGTTATAACAACATTCAGATTCTCATGGTTATATTATACTCATATCACAGGATCTGACAAGGTCCAAAAAAGTATTGTGATCATTACTAAAGGAGGACATAAGAAATGGAAACAGGAACAAAAGCACAGAAGATGTTCTGCTATCAATGTCAGGAGACTGCCGGGTGCAGTGGGTGTACCATGTCAGGTGTCTGCGGCAAGAAGCCGGATGTAGCAGCTATGCAGGATCTTCTCGTATATGCGACAAAAGGGCTCTGCGCTGTCACCACACAAATGCGCGCAGAGGGAACCAGCATCCCGGAAAGGATCGACCGTCTCATCACCCTGAATCTTTTTGTCACAATTACAAACGCCAATTTTGACAAGGAAGCGATCATTGCCCGCATCAAAGAAACACTAGAAACAACACAGGAACTGCTCCCACAGGTCAAAGAACAGAATTCTCTGCCGGAAGCCTCCCTGTGGAACCAAACAGAAGATACTTTTGAGAAAAAGGCGGCTCTGGTCGGTGTTCTCTCAACTGAGAATGAAGATATCAGAAGCCTGAGGGAGCTCATCACCTATGGACTAAAGGGACTGTCCGCGTACACAAAGCACGCCAACGCTCTTTTAGCTGAGAGCAAGGAAACAGACGCTTTTCTCCAGCGTGCTCTTGCAGCCACTCTGAACGATGCCCTGACTGTTGACGATCTGGTGGCGCTCACAATGGAGACCGGAAAATACGGCGTAGATTGTATGGCGCTTCTTGACAAGGCAAACACAGAGGCATACGGAAATCCTGAGATCACCACAGTCAAGCTTGGCGTGGAAGACCGCCCGGGTATCCTCATCTCTGGACACGACTTAAAAGACCTTGAGATGCTCCTTGAACAGACCCATGGAACAGGTGTGGATGTATATACCCACTCAGAAATGCTCCCTGGCCACTACTATCCCAAATTCAAGAAGTATAAAAACTTTATCGGTAATTATGGAAACGCGTGGTGGAAACAAAAAGAAGAATTTGAGACTTTCAATGGCCCTATCCTTATGACCACCAACTGTATCGTCCCGCCTCTGGACAGCTACAAGGATCGTATGTACACAACCGGAGCCGCAGGCTATCCCGGTTGCACACACATTGAGGAGGATGAGAACGGAAAGAAAGATTTCTCTGCCATCATCGAACATGCGAAACGCTGCTCTGCTCCCGCTCAGATTGAGGAAGGCGAGATTATTGGCGGCTTTGCCCACGCACAGGCGCTCGCCCTTGCAGACAATGTAGTGGACGCTGTGAAATCCGGCGCCATCAAAAAGTTCGTGGTCATGGCAGGGTGTGACGGCAGGGCAAAGTCACGGAGCTACTATACGGACTTTGCAAAAGCTCTGCCAAAGGATACCGTCATCCTGACAGCCGGATGCGCCAAATATAAATACAACAAGCTGGACTTAGGAGATATCGGAGGCATCCCCCGGGTACTGGATGCCGGACAGTGTAATGACTCCTACTCTCTTGCAGTGATCGCCCTGAAATTGAAGGAAGTTTTCGGGCTTGATGACATCAATGAGCTGCCCATCATCTACAATATCGCATGGTATGAGCAGAAAGCAGTCATCGTGCTTCTTGCGCTTCTGTATTTGGGAGTCAAAAATATCCACCTCGGACCTACTCTTCCTGCCTTTCTCTCTCCAAATGTGGCAGCCACTCTGATCCAGAACTTTGGGATTGCCGGTATCGGCACTGTGGAAGAAGACATGAAACTATTCTTCGAAGCATAATAAAATGCCCGATGAAACAGTGCACCCATCGTTTCTTCGCACGTCAGATAAAGGACCATGCAGGCTTATCTGCCTGCATGGTCCTTTAAGTATTACATGTCCTGTAGATGTTTAGTTGTTGATCAGTTTGTCCTCATCGCTCCAGCTGTAAAGCTTGCGGATTTCTTCTCCGATCTTTTCTGCCGGATGCTCGGAAGCAAGCTTTCTCATAGCGCGGAAGTGAGCCTGACCGCCTGCCTCTGACATGTCAAGCAGGAAGTCTTTTGCAAAAGTACCGTCCTGAATGTCGGATAGAATCTTCTTCATCGCTTTCTTTGTCTCATCTGTGATAATCTTCGGTCCTGTTATGTAATCGCCGTACTCTGCTGTGTTGGAAATGGAGTATCTCATTCCAGCGAAGCCTGACTGATAGATCAGGTCTACGATCAGCTTCATCTCATGGATACACTCAAAATATGCATTTCTCGGGTCATATCCAGCCTCAACCAGAGTCTCAAAACCAGCCTGCATAAGAGCGCACACACCGCCGCAGAGAACTGCCTGCTCTCCAAAGAGGTCTGTCTCTGTCTCTGTACGGAATGTTGTCTCAAGGATACCCGCTCTTGCACCACCGATGGCAAGGCCGTATGCCAGAGCTTTGTCAAGCGCTTTTCCTGTGTAATCCTGCTCTACGGCTACCAGACACGGAGTTCCTTTTCCTGCCTGATACTCGCTTCTTACCGTGTGTCCCGGAGCCTTTGGAGCGATCATCGTAACGTCCACGTTTGCCGGCGGAACGATCTGTCCGAAGTGGATGTTGAATCCATGCGCGAACATGAGCATATTTCCTTCCTCAAGATTCGGCTCGATATCATTCTTATACAAAGCAGCCTGTTTCTCGTCATTGATCAGAATCATGATAATGTCTGCTTTCTTTGCCGCCTCTGCCGCGGTATACACTTCAAATCCCTGTGCCACTGCCTTATCCCATGAACGGCTTCCCTCATACAGACCGATCACGACATTGCATCCGGATTCCTTTAAGTTCAGCGCGTGCGCGTGACCCTGGCTTCCGTAGCCAATGATCGCGATCGTCTTTCCTTCCAGAAGGGAAAGGTTACAGTCTTCCTGATAATAAATTTTTGCTGCCATTTTGTATTCCTCCTACCTGATTAGATTAAAAATATGCTACATCCTTGCTTCCTCTGGAAAGTCCCGTGATCCCGGTTCTTGCAAGTTCCAGAATCTCGTATCCTTTCAGAAGATTGAGGAAAGCTTCCAGTTTGCTCTGAGTTCCCGTGAGTTCGACAATAAGAGAGTCCTCTTCCACATCCACGATCTTTGCCCGGAAGATATCCGCCACGGAGATGATCTCACCCCGCTGAGCAGCGCTGGCACGGAGCTTCACCATAATCAGTTCACGGCATACAGACTCTCCGTCTTTTAACACTTTGATATCCACCACATCTTCCAGCTTTCTGACCTGTTTCTCTATCTGGGACAAGATCAACTCATCTCCTGAGGACACGACCGTGATCCTTGTAAATCTAGGATCTGCCGTCATTCCTGCGGTGATGCTGTCAATACTGTATCCGCGGCGGCTGAACAGCCCTGATATGCGGCTTAAGACGCCGGGATTATTGTCTACGAGTAATGAAAATACCTGACTTCTCATCGTTTTCTCCCTTTCTCACTCAAAAACAGAGCGCAATCTGTTTTCTCTTTAATTAGATTATCACCTGAGTCATTCTTTGTCAAGATGAATCTTCTCTTGCTTTATCTCTGTTCTGCGATCCGCTCTGCCAGATCGTTTAAATACACCCACCGCTCTGTCTTCTCATCCAGAGACGTCTGCACTTTCTCCTGCTCTTCCAACAGTTCCTTTAATTTTACAGAGTTTGTGGCATTGGCGTCGATCTGGCGCCCGATCTTCTCAAGTTTTCCCTCCAGTGCGGCAATCTCATCGTCAATGGTTTCATATTCCCGCTGCTCCTTATAGGAAAACTTCAGTTTCTGGGGCGCGTGCTGCCTCCAGTCTTTTGCCCCTTTCTTTGCGTTGTTATTTCTTTCCTGTTCCGCACCGGAGTCAGAGCCGGGGGTTATCTTCTGCCTTACGACATCATTTTCCGTAATCAGCTTTCTTTTCTTCTTCGACTCCAGATAGTCCGTATAACCACCTTCATACTGGACCACATGCCCGTCTCCATCCAGTTCCAAAATTCGGTCCGCGATATTATCCAGAAAATACCGGTCGTGAGATACAGCAATCACGATACCCACGAAGGAATTCAGATAGTCCTCCAGTATGGTCAGCGTCGGAATATCCAGATTGTTCCCTGGCTCGTCGATCAGGAGGACGTTGGCGTTCTCCGCCAAAACACCCAAGAGATAAAGCCGGCGCTTCTCACCGCCGGAGAGCTTTCCGATGGGCGCATACTGCATATCCGGCGTGAACAGGAACCGTTCCAGAAGCGCGGAGGCGCTGATCTTTCCGTCACGAGTGGTAATATACTCTGCAATATCCTTCACATAGTCAATAACCCTCTGAGTGTCATTCATATGCTGTTCTTCTTGGGCAAAGTATCCGATGCGGATCGTCTCACCCACCTCGATCTTCCCGGAATCTGGCTGTTCCAGTCCTGCCAGCATCCTCATGACCGTAGACTTCCCACATCCGTTCGGACCAATGATTCCAATCCTCTGGTTCCTAAGCACGATGTAACTGTAATCTTGAAGTATCCTTTTCTCACCATAGCTTTTGCTCACACGATGAAGTTCGATAGTCTTCTTTCCCATACGGGTCTCCACGGAATCCAGTTCTACTGTCTGATCCGCCTGAGGCGCCTGCGCGTTTTTTAGTGCCTCCATGCGTTCCAGTCTGGCGCGCTGCTTTGTTGTACGGGCGCGGCATCCCCGCTTCGCCCACTCCATCTCCATCCGCAGGATGCTCTGACGCTTCCGCTCGGAGGCAAGTTCCATCTCCTCCCTCGCTGCCTTTAGTTCGAGAAATCCCGAATAATCTGCATCATATCCGTACATTTTCCCATGACTGATCTCAAGGATACGGTTCGTGACACGATCAAGAAAATACCGGTCATGGGTCACCATCAGCACAGTGCCCCGATAAGCCCTTAAATACTCTTCCAGCCAGTTTATCATGGCTTCATCCAGATGGTTTGTAGGCTCGTCCAGTAAAAGCACGTCAAAATCCTTGGCCAGCGTCTTTGCCAGCACCAGCCGGCGTTTCTGTCCGCCTGAGAGAGCATCCGTCTTCTGATCAAAGTCCGTAATGCCAAACTCCATCAGATTGCTCTCCACCTGCCAGTCTTCGGTGTCTCCGTTTCCCAACGCATAGGACCGGATATCCGTTCCCTCAGAAAATACCGGGTTCTGCGGAATGTAAGCGATCTTCAGCCCGTTCTGACGGACGATCTGCCCCTTGTCCGGCATTTCCTCTCCTGCCACCATCTTAAGCAAGGTGGATTTCCCCGTACCGTTGATCCCTACGATACCGATCTTGTCACCCTGCTGGACGCCAAAAGAAGCGTCGTCGTAGATCGTCTTTCCCCCGTAGATTTTGCTGATATGCTCGATATTGATGATATTCATAAAATAAAAACTCCTCACAAATCTGCTTTTGAACATTCTCGCAGAGTTTGTCAGGAGTTGTCAAGTACGAGTTCTCTACAGTATTGTTTCATGGCCATAGTATTATTTTTATATTTTAACTATAGCATTGTTCTTTCTTCTTCTCACACACTCGGACAGCAATCACTACCATCAGACTGATGATAAGCAGAAAGTAGAAGTTAATCCCGCGGCTTACCAGCATGGAAGGAATCAGATATGCCCCGGTAAACACATGGGCGAAGACCGCCTGATACATCAGCTCCGTGATTCCCTGCGCTCCCGGGAGAGGCAGCATGTCCACTGCAATGTATACAGCCGCCTGAAGAATGATAATCTGCATCGCGCCCGAACCTTTCAGCCCAAATCCCAGATATACCATGTAGGTAAGGACGAACACGCTCATTCTCTGAAGAACTGTCACAAAAACTATAAAACCCAGTTTCCTTCCGTGCCCCTTTAACCACATCACCGCATTCTGGTAGCTGTCAATAAATCCTCTGATTTTTCCCTCTCGTTCTATCGAGGGCTTCCATACCTTCATACGGATTAAAAGCTTCTCAAAAAACAGCGCAGCGCTCAACATTACTTTCGGGAATAGCATGACGCCCAGAATCAATATAACAAGGAGCACATTCAGCAAAAGTCCCAGAAGATACAGCGCGAAATATCTCCCCAGCTGGTCTCTGAGAGGGTGGAGCCAGAACAGTAAGATCCCAAAGCCCATGACGACAAGCACGAACTTATAGACCACTGCCACGGTCATGAGTACCACTGTACTGTCAGACCCCCGGTTTCCGTCCTTATTCATGTAGTAGAGCTGAACCGGCTGCCCACCTGTGGCCGATGGAGTGATGCCTGAATAGAAGAATCCGATAAAGGAATACTGAATACATCGGAACAGGGAACTTGCACGCTCTCCGTCCTTTTTTGCCTTCATAGACCGAAGGAGATACCAGATCATATAACCTTCCGCGCATACGAAGAATACCGCGAATCCCACAGCCGGGATTAGATAGAAAGGCGACATTCTTCTCATAGCCTGCCCGATCTGCGCCAGATCTCGCCCACTAAGCAGCGCATAGAAGGTCAGCAACATAATTACAAGAAATAAGACGATCTGAAGCACCCGTTTCTTAACGTCCATAATTTATCCCCCACTTCAGTACATTTTTGATATAGGCGATGCTTTTGATATAAGCGGAGCCGGCATATGACGTTAACATCGGACGAAACACCGGCCTTTTCCAGAAATCAGGAGTCTTCCCCTGCATACCGGCCAGCTCATAGAGACTTCCCTCAAAGATGGTTTCTTTTCCCTTGTACTCGTAGAAATCTTTTGGGGTTACAAGTGAAAAATGCTTGTCGAATCTGCAGATTCCTGCTTCCCCTAGAATCTTGGCTGCATAGGAAGAACAAGTATAGTGATTTTTCTGGTAAAATGGTTTCCCCATCAGAATAAACGGAAGGCCAAGTATTGTGTAATGATAGCGGAACCTGTGTCTCATCGCTTCTTTTAACTGTTGTTCCACATATTTTTTTTGCTCTGCTGTACACTCAATACTGCACACCATATAATCTGCTCCCGGAAAAGCTCGCAGGATCTTTTCCTTATCCTCCCGCTCGAATCCAGCAAACAGCGGAACCGACGGATGCCTGCGCCCAATACTGTACGCCTCCTCAAGATCCGGGTCAAGCCCTATTGCTACATGAATATATTTCTGTTTTATGACTTTTCTTATAATCCCGGCGAACAGTCCCGGCGTATCCACAAATGCCATGTATATTTGCGCCATGTTATATGTCTCCCCCTTATCTATTCTATTGAAACTGATAAATTTTCCTCGCAAAACGGTATCCGCCCAGCGTAAGGGTCCCCCCTAAGCGCCCCGGCAGGTACGTCAGCCCACTCAGCGTCGAATACCGCAGACGGTAGTAAAGCGCCGAGTTGTATGCCCGGATATTCTCCCACATATTCCTTCGTTTTGCTCTCGCCGCTTCTGTCTTGATCAAAAGCAGATGAATCGAAGAAATGGACAGCATAATAGAAATATTTCGCGTCATGTAGGAGGCCAGCTTCGGATATTGTTCTTTCACAGCTTTAAGATCCACACTGCGCGCCACTAGTTCTGTTACCCGTATTTGCTGATCGATCCGCTTCATCAGCACTTTCTCGTTTACCGACTGATCTTCCCTGCCCAGATAGTAGTGATACAGATCAATATCCATATAGTAGATTTGTTCTACATACGGCAGTGGCTGATAGGAAAAAAGGTTGTCCACATAGAATGTATGTTCCGGAAGCTTCACCCCGGATCTTCTTAGAACCTCTGTCCGAAACATAAGCGAGTGCATAATTAGATACTGAGACGGCCGGAATCTCCCGATGTCATTCCACGTGCACATCTTCTCTTTCGGGAATATATTCCGGTAATCCATCGCCCGGCTTGTCCCCTCATCCAGATGGTCATACACATAGTTGCATACAAAGAGATCTGGAATCGCTTGATCGTAAAGGTACTCCTTTTCCCCACATAAAGTTTTTATACGCTCAAGAAGCTTCCTGTAGGCCTCCTCGTCCAGCCAGTCGTCCGAATCTACAACTTTGTAATACACTCCCTGCGCCAGTTCCAATCCTTTGTTCACGCCGGAGCCATGACCGCCGTTCTTTTTATGTACTGCGCGGACGATATCCGGGTATTTTAATTGATATTCGTCCGCGATCTTAGCCGTACCGTCTGTAGATCCGTCGTCAATCAGGATAACCTCCACGTCTTTTCCACCCGTAAGCAATGTATCAATGCACCTTCTCATATAACCCTCTGAATTGTAGCATGGCACTGCAAACGTAATGTATTTCATAGTTCATCTTCCTCCTGTGTATTGGTATCTTTCCATTCATTCCTTATACATTTCTCATTTTACTAACAAATTGTAAAAAAGCAATCTTAAGATAACTACAATATAATTCTTAAGATTTTGAAAAGATTTACACAACGATGCTGAAAGATGGCATATACGACTCTATTCTCTGCCCAATTTAAGCAGCGCGCGGTCCGCAGCGCTCCACACCTCCGATACGGCGAACAATACCGCTCCGATGGGAACTACGATCAAAATTAAAAGTGCAAGCATAACCCAGCTCAATGCTCTTCCGATCCTTCTTTTCATTATCCATTCCTCCTCGCCATGATAGAAATTTCACTGTCTGCATATTTTCTAATTTAAATATTTTTTGTATGCATATTCATAGTACCAAAGCCGGAGGCTTCCCCGCCATTTTGCGGGCTTACATTTGCCTCTGTCCGGCTTACACTTTTGTAAGGCGTCACCTGAAAAGTGAAATCTTTTTTAAATTTTATGGGTACGGCTTGAGAAAAAATGAGAAAAGTTATAACATAAGGGAGATTTTTTGATGGGATATTATCGGGAAATGAGGTGGATCCATGACATACAGAAAAGATATCTCAGATGTATTTGACGATGATTTTGAAGTGATATACGAAGATGATGAAGACAACTGGGGCTATGACGATATAAGAGCTGTCGATGGCGGCTATGAAGATACAGAATATGAAGACGGTACAGATTCACGCCGCTCAAAGCAGAGCGAACCGCCGCGGAAGGCTGCGCGGTATAATACTGACGAGTACGATGTCCCTCCGCGCCGCGCGGAAAAGCGCAGAAAGAAACGAGGCGTCCCTCTCGCCGCGCCGATTCGAAAGGGCGGACGTGTCCTCTCACGGGTCACATCCGCACTCATTCGCTGTCTTACCGCCGTTATCATCCTTGCCACCACAGCCTATGTGACATACACTTTCTGGAGAGCAAGCACACCGTACGGGGATGTCTCGGAATCAGTCCGCACGAGAGAAATGTCCATGACGCTGGCCGCGTACTTAAGCGTCGCGGCTATTTTCATCCTCTCGGAATTTATCGCCCTTCTCTGGTCCATGACAAGGACACGGGTGAGGGATGGCTATGACTCATGGAAGGAGGATACCGGGCGGGGACTTGTTTCTTTTATTGTCGTGTTCGGAACCTCCTACCTGTCGTTCCTTCTCTACCGCTTCATCCCCGAAGCGCCGGAGGTTCTGTACGGATTAAAAGGAGCTTTGGACGTATACGGTTCCATGCACAATGTCCTTCTTGGATTATGCACCGCAGGCGTCATCTCCTGCCTTGTGCGGAAATATTTCTAAAGCCCGGCTGATTTTTAAGAAACTTTATAAAAACAATTTCTTCAGGCTCTCTTCATAGGGAGCCTTTGCAATGCCGTGCTCTGTCACAATTCCCGATATCAGTTCATGATCGGTAATGTCAAACGCCGGATTATAGCACGGTATCTCTGCAGGAGTCATCTGCTCCTTATAAAATTTGGAGCGTATTTCCTCTTCCGGGCGAAGTTCGATCGGGATGTCGCGCCCTGAAGGGCAGTTCATGTCGATAGTCGACGTCGGACCCAGAACATAGAAAGGGATGCCGTAATGTTTCGCAAGGACAGCCACTGTGCTCGTTCCGATCTTATTGGCGGTGTCGCCGTTTGCCGCAATGCGGTCGCAGCCCACAAAGCACGCGTCTATCCATCCGTTTTTCATGACAACGCCCGCCATGTTATCACAGATGAGCGTCACATCAATCCCGCCCTTATACAGTTCATACGCCGTTAGTCTTGCTCCCTGAAGAAGCGGTCTTGTCTCATCGGCAAACACCCGGAAATTCATCCCTCTTTCCTTCCCGAGAAACAATGGTCCCAGAGCGGTTCCATATCCCGACGTTGCCAGAGGCCCGGCATTACAGTGCGTAAGAATCCCCGCGCCGTCCTTAATGAGCGTAAGCCCGTGTTCCGAGATAGCCCGGCACATCATGACATCTTCCCTCTGTATGCTGCAGCTCTCATCAAACAGGGCTTCTTTAATTTTCTCCACTTTCAGAGCGCTGTTCTTTATTACGGTCTGCTCCATCCGGTTAAGCGCCCAGCTTAAATTGACAGCCGTAGGACGCGACGACTCCAGATATGTCTTATAGTTCCTGAATTGCATCAGGAACTCTCCGTAATCCTCTGTCTGAATTTTTCCCGCAAGAACGGCAATTCCGTACGCCGCACAGATTCCAATGGCCGGAGCGCCCCGCACCTTAAGCCTCAATATCGCGTCGTAGATTTCTTCCGCCGTGCGAAGTTCCAAATATTCCTCCCTGCCCGGAAGCTTGGTCTGATCAATAATGATCACGGCGCTTCGGTCGCCGCTCAGTCTTACGTTTGTGACCTTTTTCATTTCCTTTTCAACATTCCACATCTCTGCCATACTGAATGCTCCTTTCATTTTTCCGGTTTCTCTATCCGTATCTTCACAAGACTGTCCGCCTGCCTGCCTAAATGCCCCTTATAGCTTATCCCTCTGTAACGTCGTATCTGCTGTTCCGTTCGTCCCATCTGTCCTGCCACCTGACGGGCGGATGCCCCGTACGCGAACAGATTGAAGGCGCAGCAGTTCCTGACCGCCTCGGCACTGTAATTTGGCACTTCTGCCTTCGCACAGAGCTTTTTCATCATACGGCTGACATACATGGTATTGAGCCGCCTTCCGCTCCGGTTATAAAAAAGGCTCGGATATTTCTCCCTCTGTTCCATATAATCCATTAAAATCTCCCAAGCATCTTTGGGAATGTAACACGGTTCCTCCCGGCCAGAAAGCAGCGCAAACGAATCCTCACCGTATATCACAAAATCCTCTTCCCCGTTAAGAGCCGCGATTTCTGTGGAGGCAAGTCCCGCGCGGTACATCAGTGTCAGAATCGTATACTCCATTTGATTGTCTGAGGCAGCATCAAGGAGCCTGTCCATATCTTCTACCGGCACGGACCGGGCAAGCTTTCGCTCCTTCTCCATATGCTTCAGATAAGGATAGAAAAAGTCTCTTGGTCCGCTGTTCTCGCCCTGTTCCTCCAGAAACTGCGCAAAGGAATGAAGTTCGCGGAATTTTTTCGTAATGGTGAGGGGACTGATCTCTCCACTTCCTGCGCGTTCTTTCATAAATCCATAATAACGCCTCACATCCTTCTCTGTCACGTCCCTGAAGCTTTTTTTACAGAATCGGCAGAATTCTCCGATATCCGACCTGTAAGAAGCCTCCGTCGAGCTGCTCTTAAACTGTTTTCGAAATAACTCCCATAGTTTTGAATCGGCAAATTCTATGTTCGTGTTCTGGTGCATCCGGCTGGCCCCCCTTCCTTGTACGATCCACTTTCTAAAATGTTATTCGTATTATTCATACTATAACATTTTGCAAAAAATAATACAATAGAAAGACAGTCGATCCGAGAAAAATACTATTGTGTAGTTTTTCTCTAGGAAACGGCTGTCTTATTACTGATCTTTTCTGCCTGATTTCTTCTACATGATCTACTCTGCCCGTGATGCCGCCTCTCTTTTGCCGTGGCTGTGGAACTGCACGAACCCTGTCCTTCCAAGAGCAATCATTACCGACGGGATCAGCACAAGCTGGATGATAATGCCGGGAACAGCGTTGAAAAACGCCCCTGCCAGAAACATTTTCATCGTAAAAGCACCGCCGGATACGCCGAGCAGTATCATCTGCACTACTGCCCACACAAGACGCCCTGCTACCATGGCGGCGATGAGTGCACGGTAGAGGGATACGATACATTTCCACCGTGAAGCGGAATACACCAGACCGATCACCAGCCCGTATGTCATCATCTCAAACGCCATCGCCACTCCCGTAGGGAACAGCACCGGCATCCCGAATACCATGTAGCGGATAAACGGCAGTATAAATCCCAGCGCCGCTCCGTACTGCCACCCGCAGATCACCCCGCACAAAAGCACCGGGATGTGCATGGGGAGCATCATGTTCCCAATCTGCGGAATCTGCCCTGTCAGAAACGGGAGCAGCATACCGACTGCAAGAAACATTGCGGAAAGCGTCAGATTTTTCGTTGTTTTACTCATAGTCTATTATCCTTTCTAATGTCCCGCCTTACGCGTTTAATTTCTCTGTGAAATCCGCCATTGCCTCTGAGATCTTGATCTGCTGGGGACAGACTGCCTCACAGCTTCTGCATCCCACGCAGGCGGACGGTTTTTTATCTTCAGGATAGGAAGAGAGCGCCATGGGCGCAATGAATCCGCCCTCCGTAAAATTGTGCTCATTATAAAGCGCCAGAAGCTCTGGTATATCAAGTCCTTGAGGACAGTGGCTGATACAATACCGGCAGGCAGTACAAGGCAAGACCTTCCTGCCAAGCATATCGTCAGCAATAGACATCAGCGTCTTCATTTCCTGCTCATTGAGTGGTTTGTCCTCTTCGTATGTACGGATATTTTCCTTGAGCTGATCCATGTTGGACATTCCCGATAGCACCATCTTCACTTCTGGAATTGTCTGGAGGAAGCGGAATGCCCAAGCAGGAATTTCTTCCTCCGGTCTGAGGGCTTTTAACTGCACCTCATATTTTTCTTCGAGAGAAGCAAGTCTCCCTCCCCTTAAGGGTTCCATCACCCATACCGGGATGTTGTATTTTTTCAATAACTCCGCCTTTTCCTTGGCATCTTGAAAACTCCAGTCCAGATAGTTAATCTGCAGCTGACCGAACTCCATATCTTTCCCATATGCATCAAGGAAACGCTTGATCACTTCACGGCTTCCATGGGCGGAAAAACCAAGGTGACGGATCTTGCCCGCTTCCTTTTGCTTCACCAGATAATCCCGAATCCCGTACTTCTCATCCAGATAATAGTCGATATTCATCTCACAGACATTGTGGAACAGGTAAAAATCAAAATACTCTACCTGACATTTTTCCAGCTGCTTCTCAAAGATCTCCTCCACTTTATCCATGTTGGAAAGATCATATCCGGGGAATTTGGACGCCAGATAGAACTTCTCCCGCGGATAATTTTTGAGGATACGTCCCATCGCCAGCTCTGACTGCCCGCCATGGTATCCCCATGCGGTGTCGTAGTAGTTGATGCCGTTCTCCATGGCGTACTCAACCATCTTGGCGGCAGCGGCCTCGTCAATCTTGGAATCATCGCCGCCGATCACTGGAAGGCGCATCGCGCCCAACCCAAGCCCTGAGAGCTGTAGCTTGTGAAAATCTCTGTAAACCATACCGATCCCCTTCTTTCTATGTCCATATTCACTTATTTGATATCCAGCTGCGGAGGTTCGTCCAGATGCTCGGATACATATTTCCCATTCTTTTTCCTCTGTCTGACACACTCTGTCAGAAGATACTCGATCTGACCGTTGACAGACCGAAAATCATCCTCCGCCCACGCCGCTATGGCGTCATACAGTTTTTCCGAGAGCCTGAGCGGAATCTGTTTTTTCCCGTTATCAGCCATAAGCAATCCGCTCCTTTATCAATACAGGCTTCCAGAATTCACGATTGGCTGGGCGTCTCTGTTCCCACAGAGCACAACAAGCAGATTGGACACCATAGCCGCTTTCCTCTCTTCATCCAGTTCCACGACTCCATTTTGGCTTAGACGGTCAAGAGCCATCTCCACCATGCCCACTGCTCCGTCCACGATCATCTTTCTCGCATCGATAACTGCTGAAGCCTGCTGTCTCTGAAGCATCACTGCTGCAATCTCCGGAGCGTATGCAAGATATGTGATTCGCGCCTCCACGATCTCCAGTCCGGCCTCATCCACTCGTCTCTGAATCTCGTCCCGGATTCTTCCCGCTACCACTTCACTGGAACCCCTAAGGCTTCCCTCATCCGCGATTCCGTCACCTGTCGTATCCACATTCGGAGCCACATCATAGGGATAGATCCTCACAATATTGCGCAGAGCTGTGTCGCACTGCAGGGAAAGATATTCCTTGTAATTATCTACGTGGAACACTGCTTTTGCCGTATCAACCACACGCCACATAACCGCAATCCCGATCTCCACCGGGTTTCCGAGACAGTCATTGATCTTCTGGCGGTTATTGTTCAACGTCATGATCTTCAATGAAATCTTTTTTCCGTTCCCGGTTGTGTCAACCTCTGTCTTTCCCACACTAAAGCCAAGGGAAAGTACGGATTTTGCTGATTTATTATCCACATCCCCGCTCTGGTTTAGATGTGTGTCCGCGGCCGGATTTACACTGGTACAGAAGGGGTTGATAAAATAGAACCCGTCTCCTTTTAGGGTTCCCACATACTTACCAAACAGAGTGAGAACCAGAGCTTCCTGCGGCTTAAGCACTTTCAGCCCGCAGTATGGGATCCAGCCGAGGCACAGCCATATAATACTGATCACAAGAAGCGCCGGGCTTGCTCCGTCTCCTATCATCATACCGCCGAATATACAGCCTGCCACAGCCGCCAGATACAACAGCGTTGTCAGTATAAGTACAAGCATACCGTTTTTCCTGTTAGACAAAATCTTCTCTTCCATTGTATTCCTCCTTATGCAGAAATATTTCTTTTTGATATCGTTATGATATCATAATATTTATCAAATGTAAAGAGAAGTTTCTATGTCTCTTTAGATAAATCGCACGGCCGATAAAGAGTAATCTTATCTGATAAAACTTGTCTTGCACGGCGCCTCTTTCTCGGGAAGCCCGTATTCCTTTTTTCCGAGGGCAATGCTCTTCATGAGAAATGCCATGTTCCGCGCCAGTGTGCGCATCATCTGGAGGCCTTCCTCATCCTGTTCTGCCTCTCCTTGAGCCGCCCCATGTATTCCATTCCAATACTGCCCGGAAGCCACCGGCATGCCCGAGATGGTGAAATACTTGTTCAGCTCATCAAAAGTCGCCGTCAGCCCGCCTCTTCTCGCCGCCGCGACACAGGCGCCTACTTTCATGCTCTTATCCACTGGGGCACTGTAGAACAAGCGATCAAGGAACGCTACCAGCGTCGCATTTGCCGAAGCGTAATAAACCGGGCTTCCCACAACCAGCCCGTCACACTCGGCAAATTTCGGCGCAGTCTCATTCACCACGTCGTCGAACACACACTTTTTATTCTTCGCACATGAACCGCAGGCAATACAACCTCTCACAGCCTGATTTCCCACATGTACGATCTCTGTCTCGATTCCTTCCCCGGCAAAAATCTTCTCCATCTCATGGAGAGCAATATACGTATTCCCGTTTTTTCGGGGACTCCCGTTAATCATCAACGCTTTCATGCTCATCCCTCTTTTCTATCTCTGTTTTGATGAAAGAATAGAGAGAATGGCGTCTGATCCCATTCTCTCTATCTGAAGTATCTTTTAAATTCTGCCTCAGGCAGTTTACTGACAGCGTACCGACGTCTCTTAGAACTTGCCTTCCTTTGCCGCTTCCTCGATGGAAACCGCCACTGCAACAGTCATACCAACCATCGGGTTGTTTCCTGCGCCGATCAGGCCCATCATCTCAACGTGAGCCGGAACGGAGGAAGAACCTGCGAACTGTGCGTCAGAGTGCATGCGTCCAAGAGTATCTGTCATACCGTAGGAAGCCGGTCCTGCCGCCATGTTGTCCGGATGAAGTGTACGTCCTGTACCACCACCGGAAGCAACAGAGAAGTATTTCTTTCCTGCCTCTACACACTCTTTCTTGTATGTGCCTGCTACCGGATGCTGGAAGCGTGTCGGGTTCGTGGAGTTACCTGTGATGGACACGTCAACTCCCTCTTTCCACATGATAGCAACACCTTCGCGCACGTCGTTTGCTCCATAGCAGTTTACTTTGGAACGAAGCCCGTCAGAGTAAGCTGTGCGGGAAACTTCTTTAAGTTCTCCTGTATAGTAGTCGTACTCTGTCTGAACATATGTAAATCCGTTGATTCTGGAGATAATCTTGGCAGCGTCTTTTCCAAGACCATTTAAGATAACGCGGAGAGGTTTCTTACGAACCTTGTTTGCCTTCTCTGCGATACCGATCGCTCCCTCTGCCGCTGCGAATGATTCGTGGCCTGCAAGAAATGCGAAGCAGTCCGTCTCCTCCTCGAGAAGCATCTTCCCAAGGTTTCCGTGTCCAAGACCTACTTTACGCTGGTCAGCGACAGATCCCGGGATGCAGAAAGCCTGAAGGCCCTCGCCGATTGCCGCAGCAGCGTCCGCCGCTCTTGTGCATCCTTTCTTAATGGCAATCGCCGCGCCTGTGATGTAAGCCCAGCACGCATTCTCAAAGCAGATCGGCTGAATGCCTTTGATCTGGTTGTAAACGTCCAGTCCGGCGTCTTTTGTAATCTTCTCAGCTTCTTCAAGTGAAGCGATGCCGTAGCTGTTTAAAACTTCATTGATTTTATCAATTCTTCTTTCATAAGATTCAAATAAAGCCATTTATATATCCTCCTGATTATTTACCTTCTCTCGAGATTCTACTCTTTACGCGGATCGATGATCTTCGCTGCGTCAGCGACACGTCCATACTGTCCTTTTGCTTTCTCCCAAGCATCGTTCGGCGTATCGCCCGCTTTGATGAAGTCTGTGAATTTTCCAAGGCTTACGAACTGATATCCGATGATCTCATTGTTCTCATCAAGAGCGATGCCTGTTACATAACCCTCTGCCATCTCAAGGTAACGAGGACCTTTTGCAAGTGTACCGTACATAGTACCAACCTGAGAGCGGAGTCCTTTACCAAGATCCTCCAGTCCTGCTCCGATTGGAAGCCCGTCCTCAGAAAATGCGCTCTGAGTTCTTCCGTATACAATCTGAAGGAACAGTTCTCTCATTGCTGTATTGATTGCATCACAGACAAGGTCTGTGTTCAATGCCTCTAAAATAGTCTTACCCGGAAGGATCTCAGACGCCATAGCTGCGGAATGCGTCATTCCAGAGCATCCGATTGTCTCAACCAGTGCCTCCTGAATAATACCATCTTTAACGTTCAGTGTCAGTTTGCAGGCTCCCTGCTGAGGCGCGCACCAGCCTACGCCGTGTGTCAGGCCGGAAATATCCTTGATCTCTTTAGCCTGTACCCATTTCGCCTCTTCCGGGATTGGAGCTGGTCCGTGATTCGCGCCCTGCGCTACCGGACACATCATTTCTACTTCATGTGAATAAATCATGTTAAAACTCCTTTCAATATGTATGATTTTCTTCTACATACAGTACACGATTCCGCACAAAAACCGACAGTCCTGTTCTTGTGCTGCCCGGAACACGGACTGTCTGTGCGACATCGATCCTCCGCCACCTGCCGCGGGAAATCTTTCTGTACTATATATGAATTATTTTCTCATAATTTACACCATTCGTCAATCATCTCTTTCGTCTTTTGGGGGATTCTGCCATGTCATTTAAGCACTGTACTAACAGCAAAAGCGCCTCCTCCACAGTGCGAAGCCTGTTTTCCCTCCGGTTTCCCGCAAACCGGAACTCCTTCACGGTTGTCTCTCCTTGCAGATAACATCCGATGTACACCAGCCCCACGGGCTTCTCTGCCGTTCCGCCTCCCGGACCTGCGATCCCGGTCGCGCTTAGGGCCGCGTCAGCGCCTGCTGCCTTTGCCGCGCCTGCTGCCATCTCCTTTGCTGTCTGCTCACTGACCGCTCCGTATGTCTCCAACGTCTCATGCCGCACGCCCACAAGACGCTCTTTGGCTTCGTTGGAATAAGTCACATAGCCCTCGTTTAGTACTTCCGACGCTCCCGGGACATTTACAAGAGTTCCCGCGATCAGCCCGCCTGTACAGGACTCTGCTGTGGTGACAGTCAGTTTTTTCTCTGCCAGAAGTTCCACCGCTTTTTCCTCAAGAGATTTTTCTGACGCAGTTTTTTCTTTCAAATACCATTCAAGATACATACGACCGCTCCTGCTTCCTACATTCCGCCCTGTGTAAGCACTTGCTTATTCTTCCATACATAGTCGGCAAGAGAGATCAGGGTCAGGGCCACGGCAATCCAGATCAGCACCGTGCCGATCAAATCGAATACTCCTCCAAAATCCGCAATCAGCACAATAATCATCGCCATCTGAAACACGGTCTTAAACTTGCCCCAGTAGCTTGCAGCAATGACGATACCATTGTCCGAAGCCACAAGACGGAACCCACTGATGATAAACTCACGGGCGATGATCACGATAACTACCGCCGCATCCAGTTTTCCCAGAGGGATCAGGCAGATCATGGCGGAGCAGACAAGCAGTTTATCCGCCAATGGATCCATAAATTTTCCGAAATTGGTCACAAGATGATATTTTCTCGCGATCTTGCCGTCCAGCATATCCGTCAGGCTTGCTATGACAAAAAGAGCCAGAGCGATCCATTTGTTCGCGGCGCCTCCCACATCCGTGAGCATAAAAAATACGAAAAACGGCACCATAATTACCCGAAGTACAGTCAGCTTATTTGGTAAATTCATAATAATTCTCCTATCAGATCGTAATCTAACGCCCCGGTCACTTTTACTCTTGCGAAGTCACCGGACAAAAGTTGCTCATCTGTGTTAATAAAGATCAGCCCGTCCACATTCGGGGCATCCCGGTATGTCCGCCCCACATAGGCATTTTCGTCGGCCACCTTGCCCTCGATCATAACAAGCATTTCCCTGCCTATGAGGTTCTGCGCGTTTTCAAAAACAATATCCTGCTGAAGCTCCATCAAGTCCGCCTGCCGCTCTTCTTTAACTTTCTCATCGATCTGATCCGGCATCACCGCGGCGGGAGTATCTTCCTCAGGCGAGTAGGTGAACACACCAAGACGGTCAAACTGCATGATGTTGATAAACTCCATCAGCTCCTCATGTTGTTCATCTGTCTCTCCGGGAAAGCCTGTAATGAGCGTCGTACGCAGACAGATATCAGGGATCTCTTTTCTGAGTTTCCCAATGATGTCTGTAAGCTCCTGCTTTGTGGTCCTGCGTCCCATCCTCTTTAGCACCCCATCGCTTGCATGCTGGATGGGAAGATCGAGGTAATTGCAGATCTTTGGTTCCTCTTTCATCACCTGAATGAGCTCATCCGTGATCTCTTCCGGGTAACAGTAAAGGATTCGTATCCAATGGATTCCGCTGATCCTGCACAGTTCTTTGAGCAGTTTGTGCAGAGATTTTTCTCCGTAAATGTCTTTCCCGTACAGGGTCGTCTCCTGGGCTACAAGGATCAGTTCTTTTACCCCCTGTCTGGCCAGCTCTTCCGCTTCTTTTATGAGGCGCTCCATTGGAACGCTGCGGAAATTTCCCCTGACCTTCGGGATGATACAGTAAGTGCAGTGCTTATCACATCCCTCCGCAATCTTTAGATAGGCGAAATGCCCGCCTGTAGTCACTAAACGTTTTGTCTCCGGCAGGGGAAGCGCCTGAATATCTTCCATGATTACCGAGTGTTTCCCCATAAGGGCCGCGTCCACCGCGTCCAGTATCTTATCATAGGCGGTTGTGCCCAGCACCTCGTCCACCTCAGGAATCTCATCCAAGATCTCCTGCCTGTAGCGCTGCGCAAGACACCCTGTCACAATGAGCGCCTTGATCTTTCCCTCTTTCTTGTATTCTGCCATCTCAAGGATGTTCTGGATACTCTCTTCCTTCGCGTCATGGATAAAACAGCAGGTATTGACGATAATAATATCCGCCTGTGCCTCATCGTCTGTCATCTCGTAACCGCGGGATGCCAGAAGTCCGAGCATAACTTCAGTATCCACCAGATTCTTATCGCATCCAAGAGAGATAAACAAGATTTTCATATCTTTCCTCCAATCGTGTATTCTGCTTTCTGTTCTGCCAGAAAAGGGCAGATACCACATGTGCATCTGCCCTGCTTCTTGCTATTCCTCTTCTGTGTTCTCAGCCATGATCTTTAGTTTTCCCTCATTGAGTTCTTCGATGGCAACAGAAAGCGGCTTCTCGCCCTCCTTCGCATCAACCAGCGGAAGGTCTCCTGCGATCAGCTGTCTAGCGCGCTTCGAGGTCGCCATCACAATGGAGTAACGGCTATTGACAATCTTGGAATCTCCCTCCTCAACGTCTTTGTTTACCACTTTCATCAAATCTGTATAAGACGGATGCAGCATACTTGGTTGTCTCCTTTCATTTTTCCTTGATCTGCCTATATTGTGCGGCATAACCGTACACTTTAACGGCGCTTCAGTTTTTCCAAGTCTTCTTTTATCTCTTTTATAAACACTTCATTGCGGAAGCTTCTGTGATGTTCCCCGCGGATGATTTCGTGCATCTGGCTGACACACGCTTCCAGCTCATCGTTAACAATCAGGTAGTCGTAACTGTCCATACCCTCCGCCTCCTCACAGGCGCGGTCAAGTCTGGATCTAATCACATCCATTGTCTCTGTCCCTCTGCCCACGAGACGCTTCTCAAGCTCTGCGGCGTTGGGCGGTGTGACGAACAAAAGAAGCGTGTCCGGGAAAGCCTGCTTTACTTTCAGAGCTCCCTGAATCTCGATCTCAAGGATTACATCCTTCCCCTCGTCAAGCTTCTGTTCTACATATACCCGCGGTGTTCCATAGTAATTTTCCACGTATCTAGCATACTCTATCAATTCGCCTTTGACAATCATTTTTTCAAATTCATCTTTTGAGATGAAAAAATATTCCCTGCCATGCTCTTCCCCCTTGCGGGGAGCCCGGGTTGTCGCCGATATGGACAGCGCGTATGTATCCGGGTACTGTGACAGAAGCCTCTTCATAAGGGTGCCCTTCCCGGACCCGGAAAAACCGGACACAACAATTAAAATCCCTTTTCTTTTCATATCTCTCTTCCTTTACCTGATCTTCTACTCGATATTCTGGATTTGCTCCCTGATCTTTTCGATCTCTGTCTTTAATCCGATGGCCCGGTCAGAGATCTCTATATCATTTGCCTTGGAGAGAATAGTGTTCGCCTCCCGGTTCATCTCCTGCGCGATAAAGTCCAGCTTTCGGCCAATACCTTCCTTTTCCTCCAACGTGCTTCTCATATGGCTGATATGGCTCTTTAGCCTCACCACTTCTTCATCCGTACAGATCTTATCCGCAAACAAGATAACCTCAGAAGCGATCCGGCTTTCTTCGATCTGCGTATCCACAAGGAGTTCTTTCATCTTGTCTTCCAGCTTTGCGCGGTACTCTGCCGTAATCTTTGGGGAGCGCTCCTCGATAAAGGCGATCTGCTCCTCTAGAACATTCAGTTTCAACAGAATATCCTGCTTCAGATTTTCCCCCTCTGTGGTCCTTGTCTCCACGAACTGGGCGAAAGCCCCTTCCAGCGCCTCCTTAAGCCCGTTCCATAGTTCCTCTTCATCCTCGCTCTGCTCTTCCATGGTAAAGACCTCTGGATAACGGGACAATGTGGAGATACAGATGTCATTTTCCAGCCCAAACTCTTCCTCCATTTGCCTTAGATATTTCAGATACTCCGCGGCAACCGCCGGATTATACTTGACCGATACCTGCGTCTGAGACAGATCTTCATAAGTGATGAAGATATCCACTTTTCCCCTGTTCGCATAAGACTTTAAAAGCGCCCTTATGGACGTCTCGAAGAAATTAAACTTCTTCGGCATCCTGATATTCACGTCAAGATAGCGGTGGTTCACACTTTTTAGTTCCACCGTGAATTTCCTTGCTTCTTTCTGGATCTCACATCTTCCGAATCCGGTCATACTCTTTATCATTTTTTCTTCCTCTGCTGATTGTTATTGTCTGCCTGCGGATCCATCATCTGGAACAAAGCGGGCAATCCTGCTTCCCACTCCACTCTGTTTTGCTCCGCGCTGTGGCTTTTATTATACTCTCTTGAGACAGGGCGCGTCAATAAAGGAAAATCCACAAATAAAACCGGCGCCATCTTCCTTACATTTTCCTTTTATGCTATACTTCTTTGTATCAAAAAGAAATGGAGATTTATCTATGGCATTTGATGGAATTATCGTGGCAGACCTTGTCCACGAATTACGAGAAGAATTATTAAACGGAAGAATCGCGAAGATCGTCCAGCCGGAGGCAGACGAGCTTTTCCTTACCATAAAATCCCCCTCGGGGCAGAAGCGCCTCCTTATCTGTGCGGACGCCTCTCTCCCCCTTGTGTACCTGACAAATGAGAACAAGACAGCGCCCATGACCGCTCCTAATTTCTGTATGCTTTTGCGCAAGCATATCGGAGGCGGCAGGATCATTGACATCTCCCAGCCCAAACTGGAGCGCATCATTCGCTTCACCATCGAGCACTTAAACGAGCTGGGCGATATCTGCCGCAAAATGCTCGTTGTGGAGATCATGGGAAAACACAGCAACATCATTTTTTGCACGGAGGATGGGAAGATCATCGACAGCATCAAGCATGTCTCCGCCCAGATAAGCTCTGTGCGTGAAGTACTGCCCGGAAGAGATTACTTCATCCCAGATACCATGCACAAAGCAGATCCACTTACCGTATCAAAGGAGGATTTTATCTCCCTGCTGGCCGCAAAGCCCTGCTCTCTCTCCAAAGCGCTCTACACCGGCTTTACAGGCATTAGCCCTGTCACTGCGGAAGAGATCTGCCATCTCGCAGGTCTGGATTCTTCCGTTCCTGCCGCAGAATATTCCGGGGATATCCTTTATCACCTGTATACACAGTTTGAAATCTATCTGTCGGCGGTAAAGGAACAGCACTTCTCCCCGGCCATCTATTACGACGGACAGGAGCCGAAAGAGTTTTCCTCCCTTCCGCTGACTCATTTTTCCAATTATACAAGACAGGAGTTTTCCTCTGTATCGGAGGTACTGCACACCTATTACTCCGTCCGCAGCAAGCTCACCCGCATCCGCCAGAAATCCGCGGATCTACGCCATGTGGTCCAGACGGCGCTAGAGCGCAGCCGGAAGAAATACGACCTGCAGCTTAGGCAGCTGAATGATACAGAGAACCGGGAAAAATACAAAGTCTACGGCGAACTCATCAACACATACGGCTACAATGTGGCGGATGGTGCAAAAGAATTGGAGGCGCTCAATTATTACACAAATGAATTGATCACGATTCCCTTGGACCCCACGCAGACACCGCAGGAAAATGCCCAGCGGTATTTTGCCAAATATAATAAACAAAAACGAACCTTTGAGGCATTATCCGAGCTATGCAAGGAGACAAAAGACGACATCACTTATCTGGAATCAATCCGAACCGCCCTTGATATCGCCCTCACCGAAGACGACCTTGCGGGGATTAAGGAAGAACTCACGCAAGGCGGATATATCAAGCGCAAGTTCACCCGCAAGAAAGAGAAAGTGAAGAACACTCCACTCCACTATATTTCCAGCGACGGATATCATATATATGTAGGAAAAAACAATCTCCAGAACGATGAGCTGACCTTTAACTTTGCCGCCGGAAACGACTGGTGGTTCCACGCAAAGCAGGCGCCTGGGTCCCATGTCATCGTAAAGACAGACGGAAAAGAACTCCCGGACCGGACGTTTGAGGAGGCCGGGCGGCTGGCGGCCTACTATTCCAGTATGCGCGGGAGCGAAAAGGTCGAGATCGACTATGTAGAGAAAAAGCATGTGAAAAAACCAAAGGGCGGAAAACCCGGTTTTGTGGTGTACTACACGAATTATTCACTGGTAATCGACAGCGATATCAGCGGCATACAGGAAGCATAATAGGAAACATGACTGTTATCTTTGTTCCTGCCCGAGCAGATAATCCACAAACTGCTGGGCCGTCCTTCCAGAAAGCCCGCCGTGGGAGAGCTCCCATTTATTTGCCTCAAGGAACAACTCTTCCTCTGGCATCTTGACGCCTCCTTTTTCTGCCAGCACGCGCACGATCTCCTGAAATTCTTTTTTATCCGGCGATCCGAAATAGATCGTCACACCGAAACGAGCGACAAGGGAGAGTTTCTCCTGTACCGTGTCGTTCGTGTGAAGTTCCTCGTCGCGGTCCGCCTTATCGCGGAATGTCTCGCGTATCAGGTGCCGCCGGTTGGAGGTGGCGTAGATGAGCACATTCTCTGGCTTGCGCTCCAAACCGCCCTCGATCACTGCCTTGAGATATTTGTATTCAATCTCAAATTCCTCAAAGGAGAGATCGTCCATATAGATGATGAATTTATAGTTCCGGTTCTTCACCTTGGCAATCACATCGTTCAAGTCTTTAAACTGGTGTTTGTACACCTCGATCATCCGAAGGCCCTGATCGTAATACTGGTTTAAAATCGCTTTGATTGACGATGATTTACCCGTCCCCGCGTCCCCGAAGAGAAGACAGTTATTAGCACGTCTCCCTTTCACAAAAGCCTCGGTATTGTCAACCAGCTTCTTCTTGGCGATCGCGTACCCTACCAGATCATCTAAATGGACATGAGCGATGTTCGTGATAGGTACGATCTCCATCTTCCCTCCTTCGGGATGTTCGATGCGGAACGCCTTGTGAAGCCCAAGTTTACCTACGCCGAACTCCTTGTAGAACTGTGTCATCAGACGGTGAAAATCTTCCACATCCTGGACCTTGCCCAGCTTCTGAGCGAGACCACAGATACGGTCTCTGACCCGGCGGTTAAATATCTTCCCCGCTCCATCCGGCATATGGTAATCCATAAGCGTCTCGACGCACGCCGCATCCAGATCCCTTTCAATGGCAGAAAAATCATAGTCAAATAGCTCTTTAAAGATCTCAAAATCATGAAATGCAATCTCGTTAATACTTCCCATGACCGGTCCCACGATCTCACAGGACGTACTATATGCGTTCTCGTCGTTCACAAGAAGGAATGTCAGATAAGTATGCCACAGATTCCCCTCGAATCCATGCTCCACCGAAAACTCAAGCAGGCTGTTGACGCTTTCAAACAAAAGACTTCTTAAATCCTCCGTATTGTAATAATCATTCCCGTGATTTTCCATAAGGAACGTCATATCACTTAAGATATCGCCGTAATCCATGTTTTTATACAGCATCAGTTCATTGGTGCGCATCACTCTTCCTCCTAATAATTCCCCAGTATCTTCAGGTTCATTGTCTCCTCTCTTAGTCCCCGGATTGCATTCTTCACCGCCGGATCTTCGAGATTGCCGTCAAAATCCACGAAGAAGCAATACTCCCACGGTCTTCCTTTGATGGGCCTCGACTCGATTTTAGACATATTTAGATCATTGTAAATAAAATGAGACAAGATCCCGTACAGAGATCCGCTCTGATGAGGCAGTTCGAAACGGATGCTAATCTTTGACGCATCTTTCAGAAAGATCTTCTGGTTCGTCACCACGATAAAACGTGTGGAGTTGTCTGCATCGTCATTGATTTCATCCACCAGCACGGAAAGCCCGTGGAGCTTTGCCGCATAAGCGCCGCAGACCGCCGCCTGAGAAACGTCCTGCTCCTTTAGTACCTTCTTGGCAGCGATCGCCGTATTCACCACGCTGATTCTCTGCCAGTCCGCGTGATCATCAAGAAAACGTGTTGTCTGCATCAGCGCCTCTGTCTTAGAATATACCCTTTTAATATCCGACAGCTTCGTCCCCGGGAGACCGGAAAGCGTATGTACAATAGGCAGGATTGTCTCCGCCACAATATAGTTTTCGAACTCATCCAGCAGGTCGTACATCTCGATCACCGGGCCTGCGGTGGAATTCTCAATCGGGAGCACCGCATAGTCCGCGGAGCCCTCCTCGATAGCTTCCATTGCCTCGCGGAAAGTCCGCACATGGAAGTTATTCACATCATCCCCGAAAAACTGCTGCATCGCCGCCTGACCGTACGCGCCCTCGGTTCCCTGAAATACGACCCGGGCATTTTTCTTATCCAGATCATCAATGCGGATAAACGGAAGGCGTCCCAGCGCTCCCGCCTCCACGAGCTGCTGGTACTGAAGCTTCCTGCTCATGGACATAAGCTGCTGGTACAGTTCCTGTATCCCTTTCTTATTAAAATCCCCGCTCACTTTCGACGCTACGTCGGCAAGCTTGTCCTTCTCCCTCTGCCGGTCAAAGACTTTGCGTCCCGCCTTTACTTTATATTCTCCGACTTCCCCGCAGACTTCCATCCTTTTCTCATAGAGTTCTGCGATCTGATCGTCGATCCCGTCAAGTTTTTGCCTAAGTTCTTCCAGTGTTGCCATTTTTCTTCTCCCTTCATCGCACTTACCGCTATTATACCGATCCCATCGGTCTGAAGCCGCGCACCGTGCGACTATTATATTACATTTCACGAACAAAATCTACTTTTTGTTTATATCTTGAAAATCCATACATTTTATTATATGATTAGTTGGAGAATTTATGGAGGTACGCAAATGAACGTTACGGAATGTTTAAAAACGCGCAGAAGTATCCGCAAATACAAGCCGGATCCTGTTGATCATTCTATCATTGATTCTATCGTTTCATCGGCATCTTACTCTCCTTCTTGGAAAAACACTCAGATCACCCGCTACACCGCAATCGAGAATTCTTCTCTTTTGTCGGAAATCGCGGACAAGTTCACCCCAGATTACAATTCAAACATAATAAGGCAGGCGCCTCTTCTGATCGCCGTCACGTTTATCAAGGGACGTTGCGGCTATGAGAGGGACGGGTCCTTCACGACCAAAAAACAGGACCGCTGGCAGATGTTTGACGTGGGCGCCGCCTGCCAGAACTTCTGTCTTGAGGCATGGAACCATGGGCTGGGAACTGTCATCATGGGTGTTTTTGACGAGGACGGCATCTCGGAGCTTCTAGATATCCCCGATGGACAGGAATTAGGAGCGCTGATCGCTGCGGGATACCCGGATATTGCCCCGGACGCGCCGAAACGCAAGAGTGTAGAACAATTACTGCAATACAGATAAACCTAAATTTAAGGAGGCTATTTATGAGACACTTGATGAGCCCGCTGGACTTTTCAGTTGAGGAACTTGACAAACTGCTGGATCTCGCTCAGGATATCGAGGAGAAACCGGAAAAATACGCGCACGCATGCGCGGGAAAGAAGCTCGCCACACTCTTCTACGAGCCAAGCACCCGCACGCGTTTAAGCCACGAGGCGGCAATGCTAAACTTAGGGGGAAGCATCATGGGATTTTCCTCCGCGGATTCCAGTTCCGCCGCAAAAGGCGAGAGCGTTTCCGACACCATACGCACGATCTCCTGTTACGCAGACATCTGCGCCATGAGACATCCGAAGGAGGGAGCGCCCATGGTGGCATGCCAGCACTCTTCCATCCCGGTTATCAACGCCGGGGACGGAGGACACCAGCATCCCACCCAGACTCTGACAGACTTACTCACGATCCGCAACGTAAAGGGGCGCCTCGGAGATATGACGATCGGACTTTGCGGCGACTTAAAATTTGGCCGTACCGTACACTCTCTTATCAATGCCCTTGTCAGATATGAAGGCATCCGCTTTATCCTCATTTCACCTGAGGAGTTGCGCCTGCCCGAGTATATCCGTCACGATGTACTTGACCGGAACAACATCCCTTACGAGGAAGTTGTCCGTCTTGAAGACGCAATGCCGGATCTTGATATTCTCTACATGACAAGAGTACAAAAAGAACGTTTCTTCAATGAGGAAGACTATGTGCGCATGAAGGATTTCTACATCTTGGACAAAGCGAAAATGAAGCTTGCCCCGGAGGATATGTATGTTCTTCATCCCCTGCCGAGAGTAAATGAGATTGCGGTAGAAGTGGATGACGATCCGCGCGCCGCTTATTTCCGTCAGGTACAGTACGGCGTGTATGTACGTATGGCGCTGATCCTGACATTGCTGGACATTCACGTGAATTAACAACCTGGATTCAAATTAGAGAGGAAAATATTATGGTAAGAAATACATTGAATGTAGGACGCATCTCTGAAGGTTTCGTGCTGGATCACATCGAAGCCGGCAAGAGCATGGAGATCTATAGATACTTACATCTTGACAAGCTGGACTGCTGTGTCGCGATTATCAAAAATGCAAAAAGCAATAAAATGGGAAAAAAAGATATTATGAAGATCGAATGCCCGATTGATTTCATGGATCTTGACATCCTCGGATTCATCGATCATAACATTACGGTGAATATTATTGAAAATGAGGAGATCGTAGCCAAAAAGCAACTCACTCTCCCAAAAGAAATCAAAAATGTGATCCGCTGCAAAAACCCGAGGTGCATCACTTCCATCGAACAGGGTCTGGATCACATCTTCGTCCTCACAGATGAGAAGAAACAGATCTACCGCTGCAAATACTGCGAAGAGAAGTACCGCAGGCATAACGGATAAAAAATGTGCTAAGCAAGACGATAAGCCGGGTTATGTCGTGGACGATCATCTGTCTAGGCACGCCGTTGCCGGCGTTCTCAAGCGACCAACCTGAAGCGTGACGGGCAGCCACATTGCTTCTATCCGGTCTTGCTTCGGATGGGGTTTACATGTGCCCTCTCTGTTACCAGCGAGGCGGTAGTCTCTTACACTGCCTTTCCACCCTTACCGCGGCAGAAGACGAAAGAGAAATCCTTCCGGCGATTTTTCTTCCCTCTTCTGCCGCGGCGGTTTATTTCTGTTGCACTGGCCTTGGAGTCGCCTCCACCGGATGTTATCCGGCATCCTGCCCTGTGAAGCCCGGACTTTCCTCGTCTGCAGCCTTTCGGCCCGCGCAGCCGCGATCGTCTGTCTTACTTAACACAGTATTTGATTATATTCATCTTACTCTCTGCTGTCAAGCCGTTCCTGAAGCATGGCGCAGAGCTTTGGGATCACCGATTCAAACCGGGCTCCGTACCATCTCCCCTCCTCTGACACAGCCGTAGCTTTAATACATGCCACCACATAATCCGCCGCCAGCGAGAGCGCGTCTCCCAGATCAAGCCCCCTCATCAGACCGCCCATCACCGTGGACGCATAGATATCTCCCGTACCGTGATAGGACTGTTCGCACCGCTCTGTGAAATAGGAAAATTCTTTTCCGTTGCGGTCAAGATAAGCAACTCCCAGTTTCTCCGGCTCATAACTGACGCCGGTCAGCACTGCCGTGCCACAGCCAAGCTCGAGAAGTCTTTCCAGAAGTTCTCTGATGTATCCATGATCATACTCTGTCTTATACGGCATCCCAGTTAGAAGAGCCGCTTCTGTGATATTGGGGACGATCACGTCTGCTTTCGCGCATACCTCTGCCATGGCTTTTGGAAAATCCTCTCCAAATGCGGGGTACAGTTTCCCGTTGTCCGCCATGGCTGGATCCACCAGCGTCAGATTATTCTCATTGGAAAACCGGTCAAAAAAGCGCACTACCTGCGCACACTGCTCCTTGGACGCTAGATATCCTGTATAAACCCCGTCAAAGGTGATGTGCTCCTTCTCCCACATATCAGATATGGGCTCGATCTGATCCGACAGATCTTTGCAAGTAAAATTTTTAAACATGGTATGAGTAGACAGAACAGCTGTCGGCAAGATGCCGCACTCCACACCCATGGCGGATATAACCGGCAGCGCCACAGTGATTGAGCAACAGCCGACACATGATATATCCTGAAGTGTAACAATTCGTTTCATCTTGATGTACCTCCCTTTTTGCATTGCTCCAATATAGAGTATTTTCCGCCTGTCAAGGCAATATACAGAGGAGCTGCAAATCATGATATAGAGAAGTATATCACATATGGATTGGTTTAAAACAGCCAGAAATACATTTATTGACCAGTCCAGTTTTATGCTTCAACACCTTCGTCCGTAATCAGGTCTTCTCCATCCGCCGCGGTTGTGGCGAGAATATCGCACCGTTCATTCTGTGGATGCCCGTCGTGCCCCTTTACCCAGTGGAAACTGGTATCATGCCGTTCCTTGGCGGAAAGGAGCCTTTTCCAGAGATCCACATTTTTGACAGGCTCGTTCTTCCCTCTCTTCCAACCCTTTTTCAACCAACTGTCTACCCAGTGCTGGTTAAAGGCGTTGACCACATACTGAGAATCTGAGTATATCTCCACCGTGCAGGGGCGGTTCAGAGCTTCCAGTCCTGCGATCACCGCCATCAGCTCCATCCGGTTATTAGTCGTTCTTACATATCCTTGTGAGAGCTCCTTTGTATGAAGCTCCCCTTTTGTGTCCACATATTCAAGAACCGTACCGTATCCTCCCGGCCCGTCTGGATTCCCCCGTGCGGCGCCGTCGGTATATATTTTCACTAACATCTTCTTTCTGCCACTCACTTTCTGTATGGTCTTTCTCACTCTTCCTCTAGGAAAAAGGCCTGTCCTTCCCGCACGATCCTCATGATCCTGCTTCTGTAATCCTCTGTGCATTTTTCCAGCATCAGCCGGTCAAACACTTCATAATTTCCCCAGAAGTGCATAGGAAACACTCGCTTTGTCTGTGTCCGTTTCATAAAACAATCAATTCCCCAACAATACTGTTCCTTAAGTCTTGGATCAACCGGCACGAACGCTGCGTCGATCGTCTCTTTGTCCAACTTGTTAATCTCCGATTGGTAGGAGCGCCTCATTCCGGTATTGTAAGCATCCGGTTCTCCCTCCCAGTGCCACCAGTTGAGATCGCCCGCATGGTAAAGCGTCTTTCCCTGATAGTGAATCAAGAACGCCACGCCTTCGTCGTTGGAGCGCAGAGTACGCACATGACATCCAAGGATATCCTGCTCTTCACACGGTTTAAGAAAAACAAGGTCCCCTTTCTCTTCCTCTTTTTCCCAAAAGGCATTTCCTTCTTTTTGCCTGATGTCCAAGGAAAAAATATAGCGTATCTGGTCAAATCTTTCCCGCAGATGAAACACATCTTTATTATAATGGTCGTAATGCGCATGGCTTGCAAATACAAACAGCTTTTTTCCCGAATCTGTTTCCGGGAAATCACCTTTGTAATAATCGAATAAAAAATATGCGTCCTTCATTTCAACAAGAAATCCGCTGTGCCCAAGGTAAGTAACATTCATCATCCGCCTCATCTTCTCCTGCATGTCTCTTTTTTTCGACCACAATCCCTTACTCGCCTAAAATGCGCCGGGCGATCCGGTTGGCATTCTCATACACAATCTCCGGTGATTCCTGAATATAAAAGTTTCCATCCCGGTACAAGACTTTTCCGTTGACCATAGTCATTTTTACATTCTGTTTACTGCCGCTGTACACGACATTCTTCTCAATATTGTGGAGAGGCTGCATATTAGGCTGCATCAGATCGATCATGATCAAATCTGCCCGCTTCCCTTCGGCAAGCACATCACAATCGGAAAGGCCCATCACACGGGCGCCGTTTACCGTCGCCATCCGGAGCACGTCCATCGCTGGAACAGCCTCAGGATCATCACAGAGAACTTTCTGAAGGCCTGTCGCAAGAAACATCTCCCGGAACATGTCCAAGCAGTTATTGCTTGCTGGCCCGTCTGTTCCGATGGCAATGGTAATACCTTCGTCCAGATAGCGTTTTACTGGAGCAATCCCGCTTGCTAGCTTCAGGTTAGACGCAGGATTGGTCACAACGCCGATGCCCTTTTCCTTCATGATTTCAAAATCCCTATCCTCCATATGCACGCCGTGAAAGAGACCGCCGCCGTGACGGAACAGCCCAACAGAATCCATATACGCCGCCGGAGTCATGCCAGAGCGTTCCCTGCACTCCTCCACCTCGCGTTTTGTCTCTGCACAGTGCACATAGACCGGGGCTTCATACTTATGCGCCAGATCTGCAATCTTCTCCATTAGTTCCTTTGAGGTTGTGTACTCTGCATGGAAACCGAAACGATAGGCAAGAAGTTCCTCTGTTTCCCGATTATATTTCAGATAGTCTGCTTCCATCTCCTCCAATGTGCCCCCGAAATCATTGATATCCCCGCAGAATACCATGCGGAATCCGCACTCCGTCACCGCCCTTGCGCTGTCGCCTTTAAGCTTGTACATATCGAACACTGCCGTGGTTCCGCTTGTCAGATACTCCATCACCGCCAGCTTGGTCAGCCAGTACACATCATCTCCCGTAAGCTTTGCCTCAGCAGGAAACACTTTTTCAAACAACCATTCCTGAAGCTTCATATCGTCCGCGTAGGAACGCAGGAAAGTCATCGGTGAATGAGTGTGTGCATTTTTAAACCCGGGCATAATCAGATTCCCCTTGGCGTCAATCTCCTCCTCCCAGTCCTCTGCCTTGCTGCTTTCGCCAGCCTCTTGGCCGGCGTCCTCTTCTCTTACATAGCGTATCCGGCCGTCTTCAATCCCGATCTCACCTTGGAAAATTCCTCTTCCCTCCTCCATTGTCAGGATCCGTGCATTAAAAATTCTTGTTTTCATATGAACCTCCGTATTCTTATAAAATCTTTATCCTATCAATTTCCCTGCTGTTTCAGAGCCGTCCGATCACCTTCGTTACCAGACGCTCAAACTCTTCCGCTCTTCTGTCCGCTACCGCCTGAACATCCAGCTGGCTTAGCTCTTCGTCAGACAGTCCGCTTGCCATATTTGAGATACAGGAAATCCCGCACACTTTTACCCCTGCATGGCGGGCCGCAATTGCCTCGCACGCGGTACTCATCCCCACTGCATGAGCGCCAATCATGGCGTACATCTTAATCTCCGCGGGGCTCTCAAAATTAGGGCCCGTTGTCTGAAGATATACGCCCTCCTTCAAAGGGATCTTCTCCTTCTTAGCCGTTTCCCTGATAATCTCCATGAGACCCTTGTCATAGATATGGGTCATATCCGGGAAGCGCTCCCCCAGTTCTGAGATATTTTCCCCAATGAGAGGAGATGGCACAAAACTAGAAATCTGATCTGTAATCATCATGAAGTCTCCTACATGGAAGCCCTCTCCCATTCCCCCTGCCGCATTAGTCAGAAAGAGAGTCTCAATGCCGATGCGCTCCATCAGGCGCACAGGAAGAACAACCTCCTCCATCGTATACCCCTCATAATAATGTACTCTCCCCTTCATTACCACTGCGGGGACATCTCCGATATATCCAAGCAGGAATCTTCCGTCATGTCCCTGCACTGTCGATACTGGGAAACCGGGAATGTCCCCGTAAGGGATCTCATGCAGCACTTCCATGTTGCGCGCATACCCTCCAAGCCCTGATCCAAGGATCAGCCCTACCCGCGGAATAAAATCTGTCACGGATCGATAGTATTCATAGCATCTCAAAAGTCTTTCATACTGTACACTCATCAAGCTTCCTCCTGCTGTGCTTCCCATACTGCACCGTATAGGATATTCTGCCTTTTTACCTGCTGTTTTCTATTATACCTTCTTCCCGCCTATAAGTCGAGGAAAAACCTGTTTCCGTACATTTTCTCAAAGTAACAGTTCGGCCAGCGCCATTCAGAAAACCGCACTGACATCCTGATGGCTGACCTGTTACTTCTCAAATAATAATGCACACCATTCCCCCGTTCATATCATTGACAATCTTCTGCATGGAATCTTGAAGCTTCATCTGGCTCTCATCATTGATCATGGCGATCTTATTTCTCATACCGTCCATAACCAGTTCTTCCACAGATTTTCCAAAGATATTCGTCCCCCAGATTCCCTGCGGTGTTTCGCTCTCTTTTTTGATATACTCCACCAGATCTTCTGCCTGCTTTTCATTTCCTACAATAGGCGCGATCTCCGTCTCAATATTAGCGCGGATCATATGGATTGAGGGCGCTTCGGAGCGGATCTTTACCCCGTATTTGCTTCCCTGTTTGATGATAACCGGCTCTTCCAGCCTGATATCCTCCCGCGACGGACTGACAACGCCGTACCCCTTCATCTTTACATCTGCAAATGCATCTTTCACACGGCTTAACTCATCCCGCATGGACGCCAGTTCCCTGACTGTGGCAATCAGCTCATACTCTCCTCTGATGTCTGCCCCAGTCATCTCGCTTAACACTTCATAATAATACTTCTGTTCAAATCCAATCTGCACCCTGACTCTGCCAGTATCCATCTCGATCTGCTCGATGGAGATATTGTCTATGTATGGACTGTCCGGCTCAAGAGTACGCCCGGCAGCGCTTCTGACATCGTCCATATCCGCCATGACAGCACGTGCCTGTTCCAACAAAGCTTGCTTGATCTTATGGTCTCTTGGAAGCATTTCCGTCCATTTGGGCACATAGAACTCTACCTCTGTGATCGGGAACTCGTAGAGCACCTGACGCATGATCTCATGGATATCCTCCTGCTTTAGCTGCTCGCAGTTCACCGGGAGCACACATGCGTTGTACTTCTGTTCCAATTCCTGCTTTAATGCGGATACCTCGTCGGTATACGGTTTCTGACAATTCAGAAGGATAAGGAATGGTTTCCCGATGGATTGAAGTTCTTTTACTGTCTTTTCCTCCGCCGGTATATAATTCTGCCGTGGAAGCCCGGTCACACTCCCATCTGTTGTCACTACAAATCCAATGGTCGCATGGTCATGGATCACCTTCTGCGTCCCGATCGCAGCGGCCTTTGTAAATGGGATCTCATATTCAAACCACGGCGTCTTAACCTGACGTTCTGCATCGTTTTCCGTATGCCCGGACGCGCCTTCCACCATATATCCCACACAGTCGATCAGGCGTACCTTCACCTCCACATCGTCGGACAGGCGCACGGACGCCGCCTCCTTTGGAACGAATTTCGGTTCTGTTGTCATGATTGTGGTCCCTGACGCAGACTGGGGAAGCTCATCCTGTGTCCTTGCCCTTGCATGCTCATCCATCATATTCGGCAGTACAAGAAGATCCATAAACCGTTTGATAAATGTAGATTTTCCTGTCCGGACCGGGCCGACCACGCCAATATAGATCTCCCCGCCTGTCCGTGCCTTCATGTCTCTGTATACCTGAAATGAATCCATAATAATACCCCCTTGTTCTGCTGATACAATGTATGCAGGCACAAAAGGGGGTATGACTGTTTCTTTTCTGTTCTATTCTTCCCAGCGCAGATCCCGGTTCTCACTCCGGGACTCTCTCTGCATCAAGTCATCCACTGCCTGCGCGGGAGATTTCCCATCAAAGAGAACATGGTTAACTTCCTCGACAATGGGCATGGACACATCATATTTCTCCGCCAGTTTCGCAGCCGCCTTCGCAGAATACACACCTTCCACAACCATCTTGACCTCGTCCATAGCTTCCTGCATGGACTTGCCCTGTCCAATCAGGTACCCGGCTTTCCGGTTCCGGCTATGGACGCTGGCGCAGGTCACAATCAGATCACCAATCCCTGTAAGACCGCCGAAACTTTCGATTTTGCCGCCCATCTTCACTCCGAGACGGGAGATTTCCGCGATTCCTCTCGTAATGAGAGCTGCTTTTGTATTATCTCCGTATCCGAGCCCATCCGCAATACCGGCTGCGAGAGCAATGACATTCTTCAAGGAGCCCCCCAGCTCGATACCGAGGATATCGGAGCTTGTATATACCCGGAATTTTTTGCTGATAAACATGGACTGGAGATACTCCGCCGTTTTCCGGGTCTTTGCTCCGATGACACAGGTGGTGGGAAGTCCTTTGCCTACCTCCTCCGCATGACTCGGCCCGGAAAGAACCGCAACGTCCGCTTGGGGAATCTCCTGAGCGATCTGCTGAGAAAGTGTCAGCAGCGTATCCTCCTCAATTCCCTTCGCCACATCAACAATGATCTGGCCTTCTGCCACATAAGGCTTCATCTTGCAGGCTGTTCCCCTTGTAAAAGGCGACGGCACCGCCAGCACAAGGAAGTCTTTTTGGCGCACCGCTTTCTCTAAGTCTCCTGTGATAGCCATCTCTTCCGAAAGTTTCACTCCCGGAAGCTTTAATTCATGTTCTCTTTTTTCATCCAGCATCTTTATTTCGTTCTCATCAATGGACCAGATAGTCACATGATGCCCGTTATTATCAAGAAGAACCGAGAGAGCCGTCCCCCAGCTCCCGGCGCCAATTACTCCTACATCTGCCATGTTATCACTGCTCCTTTTTCTTTGATCCGAATTGATTCTCTGTTCCTGCCGCCAGACGTTTAATATTTTCCCTGTGCCTGTACCACGCAAGGATGGTCAGTATAAATAGCACCGCGTACAATTCATAACATCTCGCCGCATCCATTTCAAACCATCCTATCTGCCCGGCAATAACCATCTCGATTAGAAAAACCGTGTAAGCACCCAGCGAACCGACGGATATGTATTTTGTCACTGCCACCGGGACAAGGAAAAACGCCAGCGTGACCGGGATCATCAGCAGGCTCTGCGGCAGATGCCAAAAACTGTTGACCACGACCATCCCCGCCATCACGGCGATCCCCTTACCGCCTTTAAAATTCATATAAAAGGGGAAATTATGCCCGAGGGTCACCCCTGCGCCCGCATACATCGTAAGCATAGGCAGCGCAACGCTTCCTCTGTACATAAAAAATGTAATAAGAAACGCAGCCACGCATTTCAGCACGTCTCCTGCAAAAGTCATAAGTCCCGCCTTCCAGCCCAACACTCTGAGCGCGTTAGTGGAGCCGGCGTTCCCACTCCCTTTCTTCCTGATATCTACATGATTCAGTTTCCCGACCAGATAGCCGGTCTGGAGTAGCCCGCATACATACCCAACTGCAAGACAAATCAATCGCTCCATAACTTTACTGCTCCTTTTCCTTTCTCTCCCTAATAAAGAACTTTAAAGATGTTCCCCGAAAGCCGAACGCCTCCCTGATCTTGTTCTCAAGATATCTGGTATATGAAAAATGCATCAGTTCTTTATCATTTACAAAGATCACAAACGTGGGCGGTTTCACTGCTACTTGTGTGATATAATAGAGTTTCAGCCTTTTTCCCTTATCCGAAGGCGGCTGCTGCAGCGCCACTGCCTCTGTCATGATCTCGTTTAATACTCCTGTGGCGATCCGCAGCGTCTGGCTCTCAATCACCATATCGATCATGTCATACAGTTTAACAAGTCTCTGTCCGGTCAATGCGGACACATACATAATCTCTGCATAAGGCATATAGGAGAGCACCTGACGAATGCTTCTCTCATACTCTCTCATGGTCCGGTCATTTTTCTCGATAGCATCCCACTTGTTCACCACGATGATAACGCCCTTTCCCCTTTCGTGGGCAATGCCCGCGATCTTGGCGTCCTGCTCGGTCACACCCTCTGTAGCGTCAATAACCATGAGCACTACATCCGCACGCTCCACGGCAGTTACTGTTCGTATGATGCTATACCTCTCCAGTTCTTCTTTGATCTTGTTCTTCCTGCGAAGTCCCGCCGTATCGATAAAGATATATTCTTTCCCGTTGTGGACGATCTCTGTATCAATGGCATCCCTCGTAGTTCCCGCCACATCGGATACAATCACACGGTTCGCCCCCAGAAGCCGGTTGACGATGGAAGATTTCCCTACATTCGGTTTTCCTACAATCGCGATGCGTGGACGGTCGTCCTCTTCCTCCAAGGCGCTTCCTTCCGGGAAATGCTCCGCCACAATATCGAGCATATCTCCAAGACCAAGTCTTGAGGCCGCGGATATGGGAATAGGATCCCCGATGCCCAGATTATAAAACTCATACACATCCGCCATATATTTATCAAAATTATCTACTTTATTCACCACGAGAATCACTGGTTTCCCAGATCTTCTCAGCATATCCGCAACTTTAGAATCCGCGTCCACAAGCCCCTGTTTCACATCTGTAATAAAAATAATCACATCCGCCGTGTCAATGGCAATCTGCGCCTGTTCCCTCATCTGGGAGAGAATGACATCTTTACTGTCCGGCTCGATACCGCCAGTGTCAATCATAGTAAATTCCTTATCAAGCCACGTCACATCCGCATAGATCCTGTCTCTTGTCACGCCGGGGGTGTCCTTTACAATAGAAATCTTCTCCCCTGCCAGCGCGTTAAACAGCGTGGATTTTCCCACGTTGGGGCGCCCGACGATAGCTACTACTGGTCTGCTCATTTTCATCTGCCTTTCCACTGTTATATTATTGTACGTTTTATCCTTCTAATACCGCGTCGATAAAATCCTGTCCGCTTGATTTTACAATATGAATGGAAACTTGTAAAGCGTCCGCAACCTCTTTTACCGTATAGTCATCCAGAAAGACGTCCTCGTCCGCTTTCAGCATGTTACATGGAAGCAGAAGCCTTTCACCCAGTTCCTGATCCTTTAACTGCGCTATGATATCCTGCGCAGTGACAAGCCCTGACACAGTGATCATCTCACCAAAGAAATCATTGCGGATGCAGTATACATGAATCTCCACATTAGGGAACTTTTCTTCCAGCTTTGCCGCCATCCTCCTGATATACGGATACGCCAGCTTCGCTGTGGCAATGGATAGCTTCGCCTGCCGTCCGTCTCCTGTGAGGGATTCATAGCCCGCACGGAATTCGTCAAGGAGAAGACGCAGCATCCCCACTCCGTTCTCCAATTGGAGATATCCGTCGTACCGTTCTGCTTCCGGCACCTCCTCGCCTGCCAGCAGGTACCACTCATCACCCGCATGGATAAAATGAGTTCCGCACTCCGTGTAAAGTTTCTCCTGCCATCTGTGGATCACTGAGAGCACTTCTTTTGCCTCTTCCTTTGTAAAAGGCTTAAGAGGATACAGTCCCTCCCGGTACTTCGATAAGCCCACAGGAACCACGGACACGCTTTTGAGCAGTGGCAGATATGCCGTCAGATCGCGGATGGATCGCTCCAGCTCTTCCCCGTCATTTACGCCTTTGCAGAGCACAATCTGCCCATTCATCTCAATCCCGCCCTGATAGAGCATATCGACTTTCTTCAGTGCGTCCCCGGCGAAACGGTTATGAAGCATCTCGCACCGAAGCTGCGGGTTGGTCGTCTGGAAAGAAATATTGATAGGCTCTAACCGGTATCTGATAATGCGCCTGATATCATGATCACTCATGTTTGTCAATGTCACATAATTGCCTTGAAGAAAGGAAAGTCTTGAATCATCGTCCTTAAAATACAGCGTCTCCCTCATCCCGGGCGGCATCTGGTCAATGAAGCAGAAGATGCACTTATTATAGCAAGACCGATACTCATCCATCAATCCCCCGTCAAATTCAAGTCCTAGCTGCTCGTCTGCCTCTTTCTCGATCTCCAGTTCCCACTGCTCTTCGTCCGGCTTCTCGATCAGGAGAAGGATCTCCTCATCCTCCACATAGAACTGATAGTCAAAAACATCCTCAATCTCATGACCATTGATAGACAAAAGCTTGTCCCCCGCCTGGATCCCCATCTCCTCGGCGATACTTCCCGCAAGCACCCCGGAAATGATATGTTCGTGTCTTTTCATATATTAAAACTCCTCGTTCTTTCGCATTGTTATATCTCAGCGGCATTATCGTTCCTCCCCGCGAAATCAGGAATTCCGCGGGGAAAGCCCTGTGTCGTACATAGTATAACACACTTCCCTAGTCCCGCAAAGCATATTTCCCTGTACGATGCTTGAATTGACAGGGGAAAAATGGTATAAATGATATGTAAAAAACAAATGAACAGCCGGCGCAGTTATACAGGATGCGTTTTTCCTGATACACCAGCGCCGCTGACAGGAGAAAAGTATGTCTAACATCGAACTTTTAGAAAAAACACTTCCCTCGGCTCCCCTAAAGATTGTGGCTATGGAAAGCTGTAGAGATCTGGGGCAGAAGGTGAATGATTACATCGTTTCTTTCCGCGAGAACACAGTTAGCGAAGTGAAGGAATCCCCTTTGTATGTCAACTACAAGTCCAACAACTACCTTGTGGACTGCTGCTGCCCCCGCTTCGGGACGGGCGAGGCAAAGGGAATCTTAAGAGAAACAATCCGCGGCACGGACCTGTTTATCATGACGGACGTGTGCAATTACAGTCTGACCTACACTGTGAGCGGACATTTGAACCACATGTCCCCGGACGATCATTTTCAGGATCTGAAGAGAATCATCTCCGCGGCTACGGGAAAAGCGCGCAGGATCAATGTCATCATGCCTTTTCTCTATGAAAGCCGCCAACACAAACGCACAAAGCGTGAATCTCTTGACTGCGCTCTTGCTCTGGACGAACTTGTTACCATGGGCGTCAGCAATATTATCACTTTTGACGCCCACGATCCCCGGGTTCAGAATGCGATCCCTCTGAACGGATTCGACAGTTTCAATCCGCCTTATCAGTTCATGAAAGCGCTCTTCCGCGCAGTCCCGGATTTGATACCGGATAAGGATCATCTCATGATCATCAGCCCTGATGAGGGCGCAATGCACCGTGCTGTTTATTTCTCCAACGTCCTCGGTGTGGACATGGGAATGTTCTACAAGCGCCGCGACTATTCCATGATCGTAAATGGCAAGAATCCTATCGTGGCACATGAATTTCTCGGGGATGATGTGAAAGGAAAAGATGTCATTATTGTAGACGATATGATCTCCTCCGGCGGAAGTATGCTGGATGTGGCAAAACAGCTCAAGGAGCGCAATGCAGGGCGTGTGTTTGTATGCACGACATTTGGTTTGTTCACTGATGGATTTGATAAATTCGACGAGTATTATGAGAAAGGATACATCGATAAGGTCATCACCACAAACCTGACCTATCTGCCGCCGGAACTCTATGAAAAACCGTATTTTGTAAATGCAGATATGAGTAAATTCCTTGCGCTGATCATCGATTCCCTGAATCATGACATCACCATCGGAACCGTATTGAACCCAACAGATAAGATCCACGCTCTTCTTGAGAAAAAAGCGCGGGGAGAAAAAATATAAAACTATGTTCCCGGAGCTATATCATAACGCAAAGCCATTCTGCTCTGTGATATAACTCCGGGAACCATTATTTGTGCATCTTTTCCTAGCGCAGCCTCCGTCCTTCATACTTCTGCTTTGTCTTTAAGAACCGCATCAGAGCTGCAAACCGTTCTTCCACGCTATCCCCTGTCTCGGTAAATTCCAAGCTCTCAGACGCCGCGGTCAGGAAGCGCCCGTCGAGTTCTGTCTGATGCCGTTGAAGGAACCGGATTCTCTCCTCATTGTCCTCTAGTTCAAGGAACTTCAATATAAGAGACGTGGTAGTTCCCTGCCGTCTTAGTTCGGCCGCAGGGCCTTCCCTCATATCCCGGCAAAGTTCAAAACGGCGCTTCTGATCGGCATGGGGATATTTTCCCATGTCGAGGGCGGCAAGAAAAGATTCCAGAAGGCTGGCATACACTTTATGGCTGCCTTCCACAGTCTCGAATATGACCATATCTTCTCCTGTCTCCGTGCTGGTCGCATTATAAAGAATTCTATATTTTTTTCCTTTAAAATGTCTGTAGATCTCCCCCGCTCTCGGAATCCTTCTCTCCATAAACAGCTCCTTTCCCGCAGACGGTAACCTGTCTCTAATACAGTTTCGCGCTGATCATTTTAGGTCTGAATCCTTTCTTTTCCAGCGCATCCAGTATCTTATGTTTGTGCTCCGTCCCAAACGCCTCCATGGTAATACGCAGTTCCACGGCTGCATTACGGTTAGTGCTCACGAACTGGTTGTGCTCCAATTTGATGACATTGCCCTGCTCATCTGCAATGGTCTTTGCCACCTGAACCAGTTCGCCCGGCTTATCCGGAAGAAGAACGGATACAGAGAAGATTCGGTCTCTCTGGATAAGGCCGTGCTGTACAATGGAGGACATAGTGATCACGTCCATATTTCCGCCGCTTAAGATACAAACGACCTTTTTTCCCTTACAGTCTAGCTGTTTTAATGCCGCCACGGACAGAAGCCCAGAATTCTCCACGATCATCTTATGATTCTCTACCATATCAAGAAAGGCTCCAATGAGCTCATCATCTTCCACAAGAAGAATCTGGTCTACATTTTCCTGCACATACGGAAGAAGCTGATCCCCGACCGCCTTCACTGCCGTTCCATCGGCGATGGTGTTGGCGCTCTCAAGCTCCACCACTTCTCCCGCGGCGACCGCCGCGGTCATGCTAGCCGCCTCCGCAGGTTCCACACCGATAACTTTGATCTTTGGATTCAGCATTTTAGCGAGGGTTGACACACCGGAGATCAATCCTCCTCCACCAATGGGGACAAGAATATAATCCACTGTAGGAAGCTCCTGCACGATCTCCATCGCGATGGATCCCTGCCCGGTTGCCACGTCTAGGTCATTGAAGGGGTGGACAAAGGTATATCCCTTCTCTTCCGCCAGTTTGCACGCATACTCATAAGCATCGTCATACACGTCTCCATAAAGGATGACTTCCGCGCCGTAGCTCTTTGTCCGGTTCACCTTAATGAGCGGTGTGACCGTGGGCATAACGATCACTGCCTTGCACCCGAATTGCTTCGCCGCAAAAGCCACGCCCTGCGCATGATTGCCAGCAGATGCGGTAATGAGCCCTCTTTCGCGCTCCTCCTCTGTGAGAGTGCTGATCTTATAGTACGCTCCACGGATCTTATACGCGCCTGTGTGCTGCATATTTTCCGGCTTTAAATATACTTTTCCGCCGCTATTCTCACTCAAATAATCGCTGTAAATGAGCTTTGTCGGATTAGTTACTTTCTTGACTAATTCGCTTGCCTCCTCGAATTTTTCTAAAGTCATCATGATGTCTGCTCCTCTTCTCTATAAAACAATGCATTTACAAACTCATTGGAATCGAATTTCTGAAGGTCGTCGATGGTTTCGCCCACGCCGATATACTTCACTGGGATACCCAGCTCCGCCTGTATTGCAACCGCAATACCGCCCTTTGCCGTTCCGTCCATTTTCGTCAGGATCACTCCTGTAATGTCCGCGGCCTCATTGAATTCTTTCGCCTGAGCGAGAGCATTCTGTCCGGTCGTTGCGTCGAGCACTACGAGAGTCTCTCTAAACGCCTCCGGATATTCCCGGTCAATGACACGGTTAATCTTCTTTAACTCCTCCATGAGGTTCTTCTTATTGTGGAGGCGTCCTGCCGTGTCGCAGAGAAGGACGTCCGCCTTTCTTGCCTTTGCCGCCGCCACTGCATCGTATATGACGGATGCCGGGTCAGCGCCCTCCTGACCACCGATCATATCCACGCCCGCGCGATTTGCCCACTCGCGCAGCTGTTCGCCTGCCGCTGCGCGAAATGTGTCTGCCGCTGCCAGCACCACCTTTCTCCCCTGAGATTTTAGTTTTCCCGCAAGTTTTCCGATGGTGGTCGTCTTTCCCACCCCGTTGACACCGATCACGAACACCACGGATGTGCGTTCCTCAAACTCATAAGCTGCAGCGCCCACATCCATCTGTTCCCGGATACTGTCGATGAGGAGCTGCCTGCACTCGATCGGTTCTTTGATGTGCTGTTCGCGAACCTTTTCTCTTAAATCTTCCAAAATACTCATGGTCGCGTGCACGCCTAAGTCTCCCATAATGAGCGTTTCTTCCAGCTCCTCATAGAAGTCCTCATCTATCTTTGAAAACCCGTGGAAAATGCTGTCCATCCCGGTTACAATATTATCCCTCGTCTTTGAAAGACCCGAGACAAGGCGTTTAAAAAATCCCTGTTTTTCTTCCATATATGACTCTTCCTTTCTGCGTCTTTCTCTGTGATCACTTGTCTAGCTTGTCCTCTAACAGATCTACCGACACAAGGGTGGACACTCCTTTTTCCTGCATGGTAATGCCATACAGACGGTCCGCCGACGCCATTGTTCCCCTTCTGTGGGTGATGACGATAAACTGTGTGTTTTTTGTCAGCTTATGAAGGTACTGGGCAAACCTGCTCACGTTATTGTCGTCCAGAGCCGCCTCGATCTCATCCAGAAGACAGAAAGGCGACGGTTTTAAATTCTGGATCGCAAACAACAGCGAGATGGCGGTCAACGCCTTCTCCCCGCCGGAGAGCTGCATCATGTTTTGCAGTTTCTTACCGGGCGGCTGCGCGATAATGCGGATACCAGCCTCAAGGATATCCTCGTCCTCCATCAGCTCTAATGTTCCTTTTCCTCCTCCGAAAAGCTGTTTGAACACGCTGTTGAACTCTTCAGCAATACGGCCAAACTGTTCTGTGAACTGCTTCCTCATAGCAACATCCAATTCGTCAATAATCTGTACAAGGGTTGCTTCCGCCTCTACCAGATCGTCGTGCTGGCCTTTTAAGAACTCATAGCGCTCGGAAATATTTTTGAAGTCCTCGATGGCGTTTACATTGACCGTGCCCAGCTTTCGGATTTCATTTTTCAAATTCTGGATCTGACGTTTCATATATGACAAATCCGTCAGGTTCTCATCCCGCAATTCCATAGCGTGATTATATGTAAGCTCATACTCCTCCCACATATAATTCATCTGCTTCTCAGAAGCCGCTTCATAGGATTCCTTCTGACTGTTCAGACGGAAACATTCCTTGTCAAGGGATGAGATATGTTTTGAAAGTTCCTCACGCATTCTCAGGAAATCCTTATGCTTTTGATTCAGAGCATCCCTGTTTTCCGTCTGCGCCTTAATCTCTTTATTGATCTCTTCAAACAGTTCCTTGGAATCCTCGATGGTCTGCCTAAGTTCCCGGATCTTCTCTTCCTTCCCGCGGATTTCCTCAGAAGCACTATCCTTATTGGAGTCAAGCTCCTTAAGTTCTTCCTCGAATTTCGCGATCTCCTCGTCAATACGGGATACATTCTCCATGATAAACGCAGCCTGCTGTTCCAGTGCGGCAAGGGAGAGATGTACCTCCTCCGACTCTTTCATCTGCGCGCTTTCTGTCACCCTCTCCTCATCGAGCATCCTCTGAAGTTCCTCAATCCTTGTATTTAATTCCTGTTCCAAATTCTCTGAAGTCTCCAGTTCCATCCGGATGGATTCTTCGTTGTCATCAATCTCCCTTAGGTCGCGCTCTAACTTCTCCTGCTCTGCGGCATATACGCCACATCTTAGCTTTGCCTCTTCCATACGGACACTGATCTGTTCTACATTCATTTTTGCCGTATTCTCGACAACCGATGCCTTGCGCAGCTCCTGCTGGATCTGATCGATCGTGTTGTAACATACCGCACGGGTATTTTTGATCCGCGAAACCTCCTGCTCCATGGCGTCCATATCTTCCTTTAACATGGCTACGGTTTTCTCAAACTCTTCGATCTCCCTTCGCCTGCTCAAAAGGTTACTGGAATTCTTAAACGCTCCTCCGGTCATGGAACCTCCGGGATTGATCAGCTCACCTTCCAACGTCACAAGGCGCAGAGACTGGCGGTATTTGCGTCCTATGGCAATGCCGTTATCAATAGTGTCCACCACGATGGTGCGCCCTAGAAGCTGGTCTGCCAAACCTTCAAAACGTTTCTCTACATGGACGAGCGTGTTCGCCAGCCCGATGACACCCTTTTCCTTAAGCGCCTCCTCACTGCGGATCCCCCCGGCTCCGCGCATGCTTGTCAGCGGCAGGAAGGTAGCCCGCCCGAACTTATTGTTCTTTAAGAAAGCAATCATCCGCTTTGCCGTTTCCTCATTGTCCGTGACGATATTCTGGATGCTTCCCCCCAGCGCGGTCTCAACGGCGATCTCATATTCTTTGTCAACTTTAATGATATCTGCCACAACGCCGATCAGGCCTTTTTCTTTCTCCTTGTTTGCCATGACTCTGCGGATACTGTTTCCGTAGCCGTCATAGCGCTCGGTAATATTCTTCAGTGATTCAAGGCGGGAAGACTCTCTGTGATATGCGGTCTGCCCGATACGGAGTTTTTCCTGCTTCTCATCCAGCTCTTCCTGAAATTTAGCGATCTTCTGTTCATTGTCCGCAATCTTTGCATTATATTGCGCGATTGTCTCCTGAACCTGATGCAGTTCTTCCTCGTATTGTTTTAAGAGTTCTGCCTGACGCTCCGCCTCTGCCGAAACTTCCAGAATATTTCTCGCCAGCTCAGACTTTCTCATCGCGATCTGTTCTTTCGTGGTGTCATAATGCTGGATCTTTGCCTTTGTGGAAGCCCTGTTCCCAAGGATATCCATGATCTCCTGCTTCCTGCCCTCAATTTCTGCGGTGTGTTCGGCGATCCGGCTCTGCACCTCAATCAGCTGTTCTCTTGCTTCCCTATCACGCTCAGATGCTTCTTGTAATTTTTCCTGCGCGTCCTGCTTTTCTTTCTCGAGGGAAGATTTTTGCTCTTGCCTTGTCTTTATTTCCACACGCACTGTATTCAGACGGTTGTCATAATGCTCGTCATTCATGCGCGCAGTATTGATCTGCTCTTTTAAGACGTTGATCTGCCCTTCTAACTGCTGCTTCAAAAGATTCGTCTCATTAAGCTGGTTTTTGGCGGTCTCAATGGCAAGATCAATAGTCTCGACCTCCTCCTCAATCGCCTCATATTCCGCTTTCATCTCCTCATATCGGACATTGGAATCTTCCATCTCGGCAGCGGCGATATCATACTTCTCCTCCACCTCTTTCATCCGCTCGCGGATCCGTTCCTCCTCAAGGAGGAACATATTGATGTCAAAAGTCTTTAACTCTTCCTTTTTCTTTAGATATTCTTTCGCCGTCTCAGACTGTTTCTCCAGCGGGCCAAGCTGCCGTTCCAGCTCCTGAAGGATGTCGTTGACGCGGGTTAAGTTCATCCGTTCTTCCTCCAGCTTCTTAAGAGAAAGATTTTTGCGCCGCTTGAATTTTACGATACCCGCCGCCTCGTCAAAGAGTTCTCTCCTCTCCTCTGGTTTGCCGCTTAATATCTTATCGATCTGGCCCTGACCGATGATGGAATATCCTTCTTTTCCGATCCCCGTATCGTAGAACATCTCATTGATATCTTTTAACCGGCACGCTGCACCGTTAATCAGATACTCGCTCTCCCCAGAGCGGTACAGTTTACGGGTCACGGTCACTTCCTCATAGTCCACAGGAAGCTGATGGTCTGAATTATCCAGTGTGATCGCCACAGATGCATAACTTAAAGGCTTGCGGTTCTCTGTACCCGAGAAGATAACATCCTGCATGCTCCCGCCGCGGAGCTGCTTGACTCTCTGCTCCCCGAGCACCCAGCGCACCGCATCGGCAACGTTACTCTTTCCACTCCCGTTTGGTCCCACGATCCCGGTAATCCCGTTATGAAAGTCGAATTTTATCTTGTTTGCAAAGGACTTAAAGCCCTGCACTTCAATGTTTTTAAGATACATATAACACCTGCTTATCTTTGTTTTTTCAGACAGAGGATCGCCTGATAGGCAGCCTGCTGTTCCGCCGCTTTTTTAGAGCGCCCTTTTCCTTCCCCGAAGACCCTCTCGCCGATTAGCGCCTCCACAGAGAAGGTCCTGTCGTGATCCGGCCCCTCTGCGCTTACCAGACGATAAGATATCTTCCCGCCTTTCTCCGCCTGAACCATCTCCTGAAGGATCGTTTTACTATCATAAAAGAGTTTTTTATCCTCGAGATCTGTCAGCACGAATTTATGGATAAACTCTTTTGCACTAGTAAAACCACCATCCAGATATACCGCCCCGATCAACGCCTCCAGCGCGTCGGATGTTACGGAATCCCGCTTTCTTCCCCCGGTAGCTTCCTCGCCTTTTCCGAGAAGAAGGTACTCTCCGAGGCCGATATCCCCTGCGCACAAAGCAAGAGACGGCTCGCACACCATGCTTGCCCTTGTCTTTGTCAACTCGCCTTCCGGCATTTTGGGAGATTCCTTAAATAAAAACTCGCTTGACACAAGTTCAAGTACTGCGTCCCCTAAAAATTCCAGGCGTTCGTTACACTGTTCTTTCGGAAGGTGCCTCTCATTTGTATAGGAGCTGTGCATCATGGCGTGCTCAAGAAGGGAGAAATCCCGGAACTTATAGCCGATCTTCTGCTCCAGTCCTTTTAATCTTTCTTTCATAGATGTTTCCTTTTTCTTTATGAAAATGAAAAAGCCCACAGGGGCTTTTTCATTTCATGAATCATTACTTATTCCGCTGCTTTTTTAATCTGATCTACCGCATCCTGAACGGTTACGATCTTCTCTGCTTCTTCATTGTCAATCTCGATGTCAAACTCCTCTTCGATCCCCATGATAATCTGGAAAATGTCCAGTGAATCCGCGCCGAGATCATCTACAAATGTAGTCTCTGGCCTGATCTCTTCTCTCTGTACGTTAAGAACGTCCGCAATGATCTCCTGAAGCTTTTCAAATTCCATGATAAATCCTCCTTGTTTTACTCACTTTCTCTCTCTTCTTCCTGCGTCTTTTGGATTGCTGCCTTTATCTTTTCATTTATTTTCTGCTCTTTAAATGTGACGCACTGGATAATGGAATTACATACCTCTTTGGAAGTGGAACTTCCATGTGTCTTTACTACCAGACCTTTTAGGCCCAGCAGAGGCGCTCCTCCGTATTCGCTGGAATCAAAGTCTTTTAAGGTAGCTTTCAGAGCCGGTTTTACAAGAAGGGCTCCGATCTTGCTGCGAAGATTCGACATCATCCCTCTTTTTACCTTCTTCATCAGCGCTCCGCCGACTCCCTCGTAGAGTTTGAGGATCACATTTCCCACAAATGCTTCGCAGACGATAACGTCCACGTTTCCGTAGGGGATCTCTCTCGCCTCGACGCTTCCCACAAAATTGATATCAGAGCAAGCTTTCAGAAGCGGGAAAGTCTCTTTTACAAGAGCATTGCCTTTTTCCTCTTCCGCACCGATATTTACGATACCGACAGTTGGGTTCTTCTTGCCTATAATGCTCTCCATATAAATGGATCCCATCTTGGCAAACTGTACGAGATGAGAAGGTCTTGCATCCACGTTCGCCCCACAGTCGATCAGCAGGGACACCCCTTTGAGCGTTGGGACAAGAGGCGCTAGCGGCGGTCTTTCCACGCCCTTGATCCTGCCCACCAGCACCTGTCCTCCTACAAGAACCGCACCCGTGCTTCCGGCGGATACAAAAGCGTCAGCCTCTCCGTCCTTCACCAGCTTCATGGCAACCACAATAGAGGAATCTTTTTTCCCTCTGATTGCTTTCACCGGAGGTTCCGCCGTCTCGATGACCTCGGACGCATTGACGATCCTGATCTGCTCTTTTGGATATGTGTACTGCGACAGTTCCTTTTTCAGAACCTCTTCCTGCCCTGTCAGCAGAATCAAAATGTCTTCTCTCTGCTGTACTGCTTCCACTGCTCCTTTCACGATCTCTGACGGCGCATTGTCCCCGCCCATCGCGTCTAGAGCAACCCGTGTAATTTCAGACATGATCCTTCCTCCTAACACTACTGAAAATATTCTACTGGAAAACATTATAAAAATCAATAAAAAAAAGACGTAAAACACAAAGTTTTTACGTCTTTTTGCACATCAGCGATTAGTCTACGGAGATGATCTCACGCTTATTGTACGCGCCACATGCCTTGCATACACGGTGAGGCATCATGAGCTCGCCGCACTTGCTACATTTTACAAGGTTCGGAGCACTCATCTTCCAGTTAGCTCTTCTCTTATCTCTTCTCGCTTTTGAAGATTTATTCTTCGGACAGATTGACATAGGTTACACCTCCTTAAAATTCTTAAATAAGTCACGGACAACTGACATTCTAGGATCAAGTCCCGGTTCCTCACAGTCGCAGGACCCCGTATTCAAATTTTGGCCGCACACTTTGCAGAGGCCTTTGCAGTCCTCACGGCACAATGTCTTTTCTGGCCACTCTGACAAAATCACATTGTAGAGCAATTTGTCCACGTCAAGATGATATCCGTCAATAAAGTTTGATTCATCCAGCTCCTCTGTCAGTTCTGCGTCGGAGAGACCTACGTCCACATGCTTCGTGACGTTCAGCACGAACTCACGTCTGACATCCTCAAGGCACCTGTCACAGGGAATGAGCGTCTCAAGTCCGGCGTCCGCATGGATAAGCAGTTCCTTACCCTTGACATGCTCCACTCTGACATGAACCGGCCCGCTTTTGACAATCGGATATTCCCCGGATTTCATCCGGATCGTGTCCATGGTAAGCGGCACAGTCTCTTCAACCGTCTTATACTGGTCTGACAAAACGTCTGATAGGTTAATCAACATTGTTATTACTCCTATTCATACCTAGACCATTATATCATGTAAATTGTGTTTGTCAACCATAAAATAAACTGGTTTTTCCACACAAAAACAAACTGGTTTTACGTGGCTTTCCCTGTGGTTCTGAAAAATATTTTATTTCACAAGCGCCAAAGTCTCTCTTGCGATAGCCAGCTCCTCGTTAGTCGGAATGACAAACACCCTTACCTTTGAACCCGGTTTTGTCAGTTCAGCTTGTCTGCCTCTGAGCCCGTCGTTCACTTCCTTATCAAACTCAATGCCAAGATATCCAAGATAGCTGCACACCTGTTCTCTTACATAGTCATCGTTCTCGCCGATCCCTGCTGTAAAAACAATATCATCCACGCCATTCATGGCAGCGACATAGGAACCAATATATTTTGCCACTCTGTAAGAGAATGTATCCATAGCAATCTTCGCTTTCTTATCTCCCGCGTTCATAGCGTCTGTCAAGTCTCGGAAATCGCTGGAAAGCCCCCCCGAAAGTCCGAATACACCGGATTTTTTGTTCAACACGTTCATAACTTCTTGAATATTCATTTTCTCTTTCTGAGCGATAAATTCCATGATCGCCGGATCGATGTCCCCAGAACGCGTTCCCATTACAAGCCCCTCAAGCGGCGTCAGACCCATGGAAGTATCGACAGATTTTCCATTCATGACCGCGGATACGCTGGAACCATTTCCGAGATGGCATACGATTGTCTTAAGCTCCTCATAAGGTTTTCCCATGACTTCAGCAGCCTTTTTGGATACATAACTGTGGCTTGTCCCGTGGAATCCGTAACGTCTTACTTTGTATTTCTCATAGTATTCATAGGGAAGACCGTACATATACGCTTTCTCCGGCATTGTCTGATGAAAGGCGGTGTCGAACACAGCAACCATTGGAGTGCCCGGCATCAGCTCCTCACACGCCTCAATCCCGATCAAGTTAGCCGGATTGTGAAGCGGAGCTAGATCATTGCACTCTTCAATCGCTTTCTTTACTTCCTCTGTGATGACAACAGACGATGCAAATTTCTCGCCGCCATGCACAACACGGTGTCCCACTGCTCCGATCTCATCTAAACGCTTGACGACACCGGTCTGCGCGTTTGTCAGCGCCTCGATTACGAATTGGATCGCCTCTGTGTGTGTGGGCATTGCTTTGTCATATTTTTCCTTCTCTCCACCCTCAGGCTGATAAGTCAGGCGCCCGTCGATCCCGATTCTCTCACAGATTCCTTTTGCAAGAACTTCTTCTGACTGCGCATTGATAAGCTGGAATTTCAGAGAAGAGCTCCCACAATTGATTACTAATACGTTCATTTCCTTTCCTCCCAAATGCTTTCTTATTTCTCATACAGGATATTCCCTATTCTATCCTGTCTTATTCAAACACACCTTTTTCCGTACTGTCTTTTGAGCTTATATAGCCTGTGCCTGAACGGCTGTAATCGCTACCACGCCTACGATATCCTCTGCGCTGCATCCACGTGACAGATCGTTGACCGGAGCCGCGATTCCCTGCGTCAACGGACCATAAGCCTCCGCCTTGCCAAGCCTCTGCACCAGCTTGTACCCGATATTTCCTGCATCCAGATCTGGGAAAATCAGCACGTTAGCATAGCCTGCGACCTCGCTGCCCGGCGCCTTGGAAGCGCCCACCTCCGGAACGATAGCCGCGTCAAGCTGCAGTTCCCCGTCCAGTTTCAGTTCCGGAGCGAACTCGCGCGCAAGGCGTGTAGCCTCCACAACCTTATCCACATCTGCATGCTTTGCACTGCCCTTTGTGGAATGAGAAAGCATTGCCACAATCGGTTCTTTCCCTGTCAGAGTCCTGAAAGATTCTGCGGAAGAAAGAGCGATATAGGCCAGTTTCTCCGGATCCGGATTCTGCTCAAGCCCTGCGTCTCCGAAAATAAATGTTCCGTCCGCCCCCATGTCGCAGTCCGGAACTACCATAAGGAAGAAAGCGGATACCAGCTTTGTGCCCGGTTTTGTCTTGAGGATCTGAAGGCACGGACGCAATGTATCCGCCGTAGAGTGGCACGCTCCGGATACCATGCCGTCAGCATCCCCCATCTTGACCATCATAACACCATAATACAGGTAATTGTTCAGCAGAAGCTCTCTTGCCTGTTCCTCCGTCATCCCCTTTTTCTGTCTTAATTCAACAAGTTTTGCGATGTAACTCTCTGTCTTGTCATTAGTCGCCGGATCTACAATCACCGCACCGGAAATGTCGTATGTACCTCTGTTTTTCTCGATCTCTTCTTTGCTGCCCACGAGGATCAGATCTGCAATACCTTCCCTTAAGACCGCCTCCGCAGCCTTATACGTTCTTTCGTCCTCTGTCTCAGGAAGGACAATCGTCTTCTTATCTGATTTTGCCCTCTCTTTGATCTCATCAATGAATCCCATGATTAAAAATCCACCTTTCATTTTTTATCACATGTGACTTTATTATAACGCAAAGGTTTTTTGTATACAAGGGGATTTTATGTGCATTTTTAAGTACAATCCCCTTGTTTTTCACAGTCTCTTTATATGATTGTCACAAAAATAACAATCTTATTCAGTCAAAGAAACGTCGGCGTACAAAAGGCATTGCGCAATTGAAGCGTATTGTCTTTTGTACGCCGACACTATCATAAATGGAATACTGACGTTACAATATTAAAATATACAAGAATCGTGCATGTGTCTGTGATCGTGGTAATAAGAGGCGCGGCCATGATCGCCGGATCTATACCGATCTTCTTTGCAATCAACGGCAGGATGCAGCCGATGCATTTTGCAATGGTGACCACTGCGATCATTGTGACTCCAAGCGCCACAGCCAGCATGATATCCCTGTCATACATGATACAGATGCGGATACCGTTTACAAAAGCAAGCAGGGCTCCGACGACTACCGCCACTCTGATCTCCTTAAATATTACCTTAAAGATATCGGAAAACTCGATCTCCCCCACCGCGAGCCCGCGGATAATAAGCGTAGAGCTCTGAGAGCCGCAGTTTCCGCCCGTACCCATGAGCATAGGGATGAAGGTAATCAGAATCGGCATCGCTGCCATCGCGTTTTCATAATACCCTAAGATCTCGCCAGTCACCGTCGCTGAGAGCATCAGAAGCATCAACCACGGCGTACGGTTTCGCACCTGCCGGAGAACGGACGTCTCAAAGTATGAGTCCTCATTTGGGCTGACACCGGCCATGATACTGATATCTTCCGTCGCCTCATCTTGAAGCACGAGCATAGCGTCGTCAACCGTTACGATACCTACAAGGCAGTTCTCGTGATCAATGATGGGGATCGCCACCAAGCCGTACTTGTTGATCATATTTGCCACTTTTTCCTGATCGTCCAGCGTTCTCGCATACAACACGTTCTCGTCCATGATCTCTCCGATCAGCCGGGACTCTCCCGCTGTCAGAAGATCTTTGACGTCAACCATCCCGATGAGTCTTCTTTTCTCCGTCACATAGCAGGTATAGATCGTCTCTTTGTTGATGCCGACCTGACGGATCTTTAAGATCGCCTCCGCCACTGTCATCTCTTTGCGTAGGCTGATATATTCGATGTTCATGATGCTGCCTGCGCTGTCTTCCGGATACTGCAAAAGTGCGTTGATCTTCTGTCTTGTCTCCTCGTCAGTCACGGTAAGAATACGGTCCACCACATTGGCGGGCATCTCCTCCAAGACGTCCACCGTATCGTCCACGTACATTTCGTCCATGACCTCTTCCAGCTCTGAATCCGTGAGTGCATTGATCAGATCCTCACGCATGTCGCTGTTCATGTCCGTAAACACTTCCGCAGCCTCTTCTTTTGAGAGAAGGCGGAATACAAGCGTGCGCTGTTTCTTGTCCAATTCCTCTAATATATCGACAATATCCACAGGGTGAACAGTCTCTAGTTCTTCTTTCAGTTGTTTAAAATTATGTGCCTCCAGCAGCCGAATGATCTGCCCGGAGTCCATTCTGTTCTCCTGATTCATTCTTTTATCCCTTCCCGTTTCTCTGGCATCCTAAATATGGTACTATAAGAATCCATCTTTTTATAGTATAATATGGTAGAAATCGATATACAAGGAGATTCTTATGAAAATTGTCGGTCTGATCACAGAATATAATCCGTTCCATAACGGTCATCTGCATCATATAGAGGAAGCGAAACGGATCACGGGCGCTGACGCCGCCGTGGTCGTCATGAGCGGCGACTATGTCCAGCGTGGTGTTCCCGCCTTCATGCCAAAACGCGTACGAGCGGAGATGGCGCTTAAGTGCGGAGCATCAGCCATCTTCGAACTTCCCGTCTGCTATGCCACCGGCAGCGCAGAGCATTTTGCCCTTGGCGCCGTGTCCCTGCTGGATAGCCTGGGCATTGTTGACTGTATCTGTTTTGGAAGCGAATGCAACGATTTGGACGCTCTTTCCCACGTCGCTGACATTTTAAGCCGGGAGCCTCATGACTACCGCACTCTTCTGAAAAACAACTTAAAAAAGGGATCGTCCTTCCCTTCCGCCAGACAGAATGCCATGCTGGAATACACAAAAAATTCCTCCTATGCCTCTCTGCTTGATGATCCCAACAACATACTGGGAATCGAATACCTCAAAGCCCTGAAAAAAGTAGAAAGTCCCATGGTTCCTTTCACCATCCGGCGAATGGGATCTCATTACCATGACCAGAGCCTTGACAGCGGGAACCTCAGCTCCGCATCCGCCATACGTTCTCTACTTGCATACTCCGGGGCCGCCATTAGCACAGAGCGCATGGGAGGCGGTTTTGAAGATACAGCCTTTTCCACAGTGCTGGGCGAGCTCGAGGAGCAAGTGCCCTCCTCCTGTCTGGCGCTTTTAAAGGACTATCACAGAGTCGCATATCCAATATACCGAAATGACTTCTCCATTCTTTTAAAATATAAGCTGCTCAACAAGACGCCGTCCACACTCACCCGCTACATGGATGTGTCTGAAGAACTTGCCAACCGGATCTGCGATAAGTTGAATAACTTCTTTAACTATAAGCAATTCGCAGAACTGCTCAAAACAAGGGAAGTCACACAAACCCGAATCAACCGCGCGCTCCTCCACATTATGCTGGGAACAAAAAAAACAGATGTGGCCGAGTACGCTGAAAGCGGAAGGCATTTCTACGCCCGCCTGCTCGGCTACAGAAAAGATAAGGCGAAGCTTATCTCCCATATTGTCAAAAGAAGCACCCTTCCAGTGCTCATACGCCTCTCCGACCGAGAATCACTGCCGGCCTTGGGACAAAAAATGCTGAGAAATGATCTTCTCGCGTCTAACCTGTATATGTCTGTAGTAACGGATAAATATAAAACCGCGTTCCAGAATGAATATAAGCATGGGATTCTGAAGATATAAGAAAACAGCGCTTAACTGCCGCGCTGTTTTCTACAAATTTACAGTCGTTTAGCAATGGCTTTGATAAACCCTTCACTGCTAAGTACCGTTGGATTTTCAATCGTGGTGATGAGCGCAAGGTCCTTTGTCATCTCTCCCGCCTCAATCGTGTCAATTGTCGCCTTCTCCAGCCTATCGGCGAACTCTATCAGTTCTTTGTTCCCATCCAGCTCGCCGCGCTTTCTCAGAGCGCCTGTCCAAGCAAAGATGGTAGCCACCGAGTTGGTGGAAGTCTCCTCGCCTTTCAGATGTTTATAATAGTGGCGCTGAACAGTTCCGTGAGCTGCTTCATACTCATAGTACCCCTCCGGAGATACAAGCACGGACGTCATCATGGCAAGGGAGCCAAAGGCAGAGGATACCATATCACTCATCACATCCCCATCATAGTTCTTGCACGCCCAGATATATCCCCCCTCTGATTTCATGACACGGGCAACCGCGTCGTCGATCAGCGTATAGAAATACTCAATCCCCGCCTCTTTGAATTTCTGATCAAACTCCGCGTCATAGATCTCTTGGAAAATATCCTTAAACGTATGATCGTACTTCTTAGAGATGGTATCCTTTGTAGCAAACCAAAGATCTTGCTTCGTATCCAAAGCATAGGAAAAACAGCTCCTAGCAAAGCTCTCGATAGAGCTATTCAGATTATGCATTCCCTGCACAATGCCCGGTCCCTCAAAGTTGTGTATTAATTCCTTCGTCTGCGCGCCGTCCCCAGCCGTGTATACAAGCTCCACTTTTCCGGCTCCCGGTATTTTCATCTCAGTTCCCTTATACACATCGCCGTAGGCATGTCTGGCGATCGTGATGGGTTTCTTCCAGTTCTTCACGCACGGCTCAATCCCTTTGACCACAATAGGTGCACGGAACACAGTTCCATCCAGAATCGCCCGGATCGTACCGTTCGGGCTCTTCCACATTTGTTTTAAGTTATACTCGCTCATACGCGCCGCGTTCGGAGTGATGGTCGCACATTTCACCGCAACTTTATATTTTTTCGTGGCCATTGCGGAGTCTACTGTCACCTGATCATCCGTCTCATTTCTATGTTCCAGACCTAGATCGTAATACTCTGTCTTAAGATCAATGTACGGAATGAGCAGTTCATCCTTAATCATCTTCCAAAGGATCCTTGTCATCTCGTCCCCATCCATCTCTACAAGTGGTGTAGTCATCTTAATTTTTTCCATTGTCTGTCTCCTCCTGATCTAAACTCTCCGTCCTCCTGTCGGCTGAGGTACTTTTTCTAATATCCCTGCTTTTTTAAATTCTGCATCACGTGCATAATATGCTCGTTTGCCAGCTGTTCCGCCATCTCCGCGTCCCTGTCCCGGATCGCGCGCAGGATCTGACGGTGCTCCCGGATAGATTTTCTGGCCCTGTCCTCCGATACAACCGAAGACTTTCTGGCCGCCTGTACATAATTATGAAAATCCGTCAGCACATGGCTTAGGATCCGGCTGCCCGACGCTTCATAGAGAATGGCATGGAACCTTCCATCCAGCGCCGCCACCTGTTCCGCATTAAACCCACTCTCTTTCTTCATCTGGAATTCCGAGAGAAGTATTGCTTCCTCCAGTTCATCGAGCTGCGCCTCCGAAATGTTCTCCGACGCCCAGCGGGCGCACAGCCCTTCCAGCATCGAACGGATCATATAAATATCCCATATATCTTTGTGGGAAATCCCAGTCACATAGGCTCCCCGGTTGGGGATGATCGTCACCAGTCCCTCCAGTTCAAGCTGACGCAGCGCCTCTCTGACAGGAGTACGGCTCACGCCAAGCTCTTTTCCTATTGTATTTTCCCTGAGCTCATCGTTTTCCTTATATTTCCCGTTCAGGATATCTTCACGGATCTTCTGGAAAACACGCCCGCCAAGGGAATGATCCTGATACTCTTCCATCTTTCGCTCCTTTTGACATCATATTGTCACATGCAGTTCTTCACACACACTTGCTATTTTCTCAACTATTTCCTCATCTGTCAAGACCGTAACCCTTCCGCCTTCATATTCCTGATCTACCCATTCCTTCAGCTTTTGCACAAGCCGGGAATTTTTATCTACCTGACGATTCCCCGACAGCTTATAGTATGCGTTGATCCAGTAGGCGATCCCCGCCACGCCAGAAGTATTGGACACAGATACCAAGGCAGGCCGGTTTAAATATTTATCCGTGTCGAATATATTATAGATCTCTTCATTTTTCAGCATTCCGTCCGCATGGATTCCCGCTCTTGTGACATTGAAATTCTTGCCTACAAAAGGAGTTCTCGACGGAATATGGTATCCAATCTCTTTTTCATAATACTCCGCCAGTTCTGTAATCACTGTCGTATCCATTCCGTCCAGTGTACCCCGGAGCTGGGCATACTCAAATACCATTGCTTCAAGAGGCGTATTCCCCGTACGTTCCCCGATGCCAAAAAGGGAGCAATTAACTCCGCACGCCCCATAAAGCCACGCCGTAGTGGAATTGTTCACCGCCTTGTAGAAATCATTATGCCCGTGGAACTCGATCAATTCGCTGGGCACGCCTGCGTGGGTCATCAAACCATAGATAATACCGGGGATGGATCTTGGTATCACTGCGCCTGGAAAATTCACCCCGTATCCCATCGTATCGCAGACACGGATCTTTACAGGAATCTGATACTCCTCCATCAGTTTCATCAATTCTAAGCAAAACGGAATAACGAATCCGTAGATGTCGGACCGGGTTATGTCCTCCAGATGACATCTGGGGCGCACTCCCGTCTCCATACATTCTCTCACCACGGATAGATAATGTTCCAGCGCCTGCCGCCTCGTCATCTTCAACTTGTAAAAAATGTGATAGTCAGAGCAGCTTACAAGAATCCCTGTCTCTTTTAATCCGATCTCTTTCACCAGCTCAAAATCCTTTTTACTCGCTCGGATCCAACTGGTGATCTCCGGAAATTCATACCCCTTTTCCAGACACTTGTACACTGCATCCCTATCCTTCTTGCCGTACAGAAAAAATTCGCTCTGGCGTATCTTGCCCTTCGGACCTCCCAAACGGTGCAGATAGTCGTAGATCGTCACAATCTGCTCTGTCGTATAAGGAGCTCTGGACTGCTGCCCATCCCGAAATGTAGTGTCCGTAATCCAGATTTCATCCGGCATATTGTGGGGCACTATCCTATCATTGAACGCGATCTTCGGTATCTCGTCATAATGAAACAGATTGCGGAACACATTGGGGGTGTCCACGTCCACCAGAGGATACATGTGCTCTTCCAATTCCAGCAGATTCGTATGCTTGTTCAAAAATACTTTCCTGTCTTCCATCTGTGTCTTCCTCCTTAGAACATTTTTGTATAATTGTATACAGTTATACAAAATTTTTCAACACAGATTTCACTTCATAGATAAAGAAGTTCCCGGAACTGTATCATATAAGCAAAAGAGAACTGTTTTGCGTTATGATACAATTCCGGGAACGTACATATCCATGTTAAATACTAGCGTATCATTCTCACTTTGAGAACTCCCTTCACTTTGGAAAGCTGCTCTTCCACATCAGAAGGCACTTCCCCGTCCACATCCATCATTGTGTATGCATACTCCTTGCGGCTCTTGTTTGTCATTAGGGATATATTGATATTCTTTTCTGCCATCAGCCCTGTAAACTGGCCAAGCATATTCGGGATGTTTTTGTGCAGAATGGTCACTCTTGATCCATCCCCTTTTACGCCCATATCACAGTCTGGGAAGTTGACAGAATGTTTGATATTTCCGTTCTCAAGGAAATCTCTCACCTCTGCCGCTGCCATTTCCGCACAGTTATCCTCGGATTCCTCCGTGGAGGCCCCAAGGTGCGGGATAACAATAGCTCCCTTTACACCCACGATCTCCTTAGTTGGAAAGTCCGTCACATAGCAGCGCACCTTTTCAGACACAAGCGCATCCACGATGTCTTCCTGATTTACCAGCACGTCACGGGCAAAATTCAGGATCACAACATCTTTTTTCATCAAACTGATCGCGTTTTTGTCAATCATGCCTTTTGTGTCGTCCAGAGCTGGAACGTGGACTGTAATGTAGTCACACTCTTTGTAAATCTCATCCACAGTCTTGGCGTGGTAAATTTTCTCACTGAGCCTCCAAGCAGAGTCCACGGATACATATGGGTCATATCCATATACTTCCATTCCAAGGCTGACCGCTACATTCGCCACAAGAACTCCGATTGCTCCTAGCCCGATCACGCCCAGCTTCTTTCCCTGAATCTCAGTTCCTGCAAAAGCTTTTTTCTTTTTCTCCGCGATCTTGGCGATATCTCCGTCCTCTTCATACTCCTGAACCCAGTTGATGCCTCCTATGATATCGCGGGCAGCAAGAAGCATGCCGGCAATCACCAGCTCCTTCACGCCGTTTGCATTGGCTCCGGGCGTATTAAACACAACAATTCCTTCATCTGCACAGCGCTCCAATGGGATGTTATTTACCCCCGCCCCAGCGCGGGCGATGACTTTTAACTCTTTTGAAAACTGCATCTCGTGCATCTTCGCGCTTCTTACGAGGATGGCGTCCGCCTCTTCCACTTTATCTGTAGCTACATAATTTTCATCCAGTTGATCCAGTCCCATCTGTGAGATTGGATTCAGGCAATAATATCTGAACATCTTACTGATTCTCCTCTTCAAACTTTTTCATAAACTCAACAAGTGCCGCAACACCCTTGTAAGGCATTGCATTGTAGATGCTGGCGCGCATTCCTCCTACACTGCGGTGTCCCTTTAAATTCTCAAGTCCCGCTGCCTTCGCCTCTTTGACAAACTTCGCGTCCAGATCCGCATCGCCTGTCACAAAGGGCACATTCATAAGAGACCGGTCCTTCTTCTCCACCGTTCCTTTAAAGAGTTTGCTCTGGTCGAGGAAATCATAGAGAATCTTCGCCTTCTTCTCGTTTCTCTCCTTCATTGCCTCAAGACCGCCCTGCGCTTTCAGCCACTTAAATACTTTACCGCAGATATAAATACCGTATGCCGGCGGAGTATTATAAAGGGATCTAGCATCCGCATGTGTCTTGTATGTAAGCATAGTTGGCGTACCCGGAAGCACATCCTCTGTAATCAGGTCTTCACGAATGATCACAATGACGACGCCTGCAGGGCCGATATTCTTCTGAACACCACCGTAAATGATGCCATATCTGCTCACGTCCACAGGCTCAGACAGGAAGCAAGAAGAAACATCCGCCACCAGCGTCTTCCCCTTTGTGTTGGGCAGCTCTTTAAATTTTGTCCCGTAAATGGTATTGTTCTCGCAGATGTATACATAATCTGCATCCTCGGATACAGGAAGATCTGAGCAGTCCGGAATATAGGAAAATGTCTTATTCTCAGAGGAAGCAATGCAGTTTACTTTCCCATATTTTTCCGCCTCTTTTGCAGCTTTCTTCGCCCACTGCCCTGTAACAATATAATCCGCCACGCCGTTTTTCATTAAGTTCATTGGAATCATCGCGAACTGCTGTGACGCTCCGCCCTGAAGAAACAACACTTTGTAGTTGTCAGGAATGTTCATCAGGTCTCTTAAATCCTGTTCTGCATCGGTAATAATCTCCTCAAATGCTTTGGAACGGTGGCTCATTTCCATCACAGACATCCCTGTGCCCTTATAGTCCAGCATCTCTTCCGCTGCTTCCTTCAGAACTTCCTCCGGCAGTACAGCAGGCCCTGCCGAAAAATTATACACTCTGCTCATTTTGTCTACCTCCTGTTTTTGTCATATCATTATATATTCCACAGCCATTTCCTTACGGCCATTTTCTCATGATCATTCTGCCATGTCATCCTCATCAAAGACCTCGCTGATAGCCGCTCCCGGAGCCACCATAGGCCATACCTTATCATCACTGTCAATCTGACAGTCAATAACAACAGGTTTGTCTAGTGTCAGCGCTTTCGCAAACGCCTCTTTAAACTCATCCTGCGACTTTGCACAGATAGCTTCCGCGCCCATAGCCTCTGCCAGTTTGACGAAGTCTACCGCATCTCTTAACACTGTCGCGGAGTATCTTTCATCATAGAAAAGATCCTGCCATTGGCGCACCATACCGAGCACATGGTTGTTAACAACCACCTGTATGACCGGGATATGGTGCCTTACCGCCGTGGCAATCTCGTTCATGTTCATGCGGAAACATCCGTCTCCAGCAATGTTGATTACCGTTTTATCCGGGCAGCCGGTCTTCGCTCCAAGGGCAGCGCCAAGACCATATCCCATCGTCCCCAGTCCTCCAGATGTGAGAAGGGTTCTCGGCTTCGTATACTTGTAATACTGAGCCGTCCACATCTGATGCTGTCCCACCTCTGTGACAATCAGAGCGTCTCCCTTTGTCTGACGGTAAATCTCCTCCACGATGTAGGGACCTGTCAATCCGTCGGAACGATACTTAAGCGGGTATTTTTCTTTATAAGACCAGATCTTCTCAAGCCATTGGGAATGATCCTGCTGCTTTAAATTCCTGTTGAGGATCTTCAGCACTTCCTTCACGTCGCCGATCAGCTCTTCCGTCACAATGACATTTTTATTGATTTCTGCCGGGTCAATGTCAATCTGAAGAATTTTCGCATTTTTGGCAAAAGTTTCCGTATTTCCCGTGACACGGTCGCTGAATCTCGCTCCTATGACTACCAGCAGATCGCACTCACTGACCCCATAGTTGGAAGTCTTTGTTCCGTGCATTCCCAGCATCCCTGTATATCGGGGATCAATTCCCGGGAACGCGCCTTTCCCCATAAGGGAATCTGTCACTGGAGCGTCCAGCTTATCCACAAACTCCTTGAGTTCTTTGCTGGCTCCTGAGAGAACTGCACCACCGCCCACAAAGACAAACGGCTTTTTAGCCTCCTCCAGCATGGAGACTGCATGTGACAATCTTTCTTCATTTATATGAGAGTGATCCGGGATATATTTACCAAGTTCCTCCCTGCGGTATTCTGTGACCGCCGCCGTGATGTCTTTTGGAATATCCACAAGCACCGGCCCGGGCCTTCCCGCCTTGGCGATACGGAACGCCTTGCGGATCGTGTCCGCCAGCTTAGCCACATCCTTTACGATAAAGCTGTATTTTGTTATTGGCATTGTAACGCCCGTGATATCAATCTCCTGAAAACTGTCTTTTCCAAGAAGGGACACTCCTACATTGCAGGTGATTGCCACGATCGGGATTGAATCCATGTACGCTGTGGCAATGCCTGTGACAAGATTCGTGGCCCCCGGTCCGCTTGTCGCTAGACATACACCTATTTTCCCCGTAGCACGGGCATATCCGTCCGCCGCGTGGGCCGCTCCCTGCTCGTGGGAAGTCAGGATATGACGGATCTCATCTCTGTGTTTATACAACTCGTCATATACGTTTAGTATCGAGCCGCCCGGGTAGCCGAACACGGTATCCACTCCCTGTTCTTTCAAGCACTCGATCACGATCTCCGCTCCGTTTAATTGCATGACGGCACCTCCAGTATCGCTCCCCGATTGCCGGATGTTACCATGGACGCATAGCGCGCAAGGTATCCCGTTTTAACCTTCGGCTCCCGCGGTTGCCATTTTGCGCGTCTTACAGCCATCTCCTCATCCGAGATATCAAGTTCCAGTTTTAGCTCGGGAATATTGATCTTGATAATATCCCCCTCTTCCACAAGAGCGATGGGACCTCCTACCGCCGCCTCTGGCGAAACGTGCCCGATGGACGCTCCTCTTGAAGCGCCGCTAAAGCGCCCGTCTGTAATCAGAGCCACCGTTGACCCCAGTCCATAACCCGCGATAGCGGAGGTGGGATTGAGCATCTCCCTCATTCCCGGACCGCCTTTGGGCCCTTCGTAGCGGATCACGATCACGTCGCCCGGATTGATCTTTCCGCTCTTGATCGCCTCTGTCGCCTCTTCATCGCTCTCAAAAATTCTTGCCGGCCCCTCATGCACAAGCATCTCGCTGCAGACTGCGGAGCGTTTTACCACGCTGCCGTCCGGCGCAAGATTTCCTTTTAATACAGCAAGCCCGCCGGTCTCGCTGTACGGATTTTCAATGGGACGGATCACATCAGGATCTTTGTTGACACATCCCTCTATGTTCTCCCCTACAGTCTTTCCTGTAACAGTCATACATTCCTTATAAAGGAGTCCTTTCTTATTCAGCTCGTTCATGACAGCATAGACGCCGCCCGCCTCGTTAAGGTCCTCGATGTAAGTGTGACCTGCCGGAGCGAGATGACATAGGTTCGGCGTCTTCTCACTAATTTTATTGGCAAAATCAATCTCAAAGTCCATGCCGATCTCATGGGCAATTGCCGGAAGATGGAGCATACTATTAGTAGAGCATCCAAGCGCCATATCCACAGTCAGAGCGTTTAAAATTGCTTTCTCTGTCATGATGTCACGCGGCCGGATATTCTTTCTCACCAGCTCCATCACCTGCATGCCCGCATGCTTCGCAAGCTGGAGCCTTGCAGAATAGACCGCCGGAATCGTCCCGTTTCCTTTTAACCCCATTCCCAGCGCCTCGGTCAGGCAATTCATACTGTTAGCTGTATACATTCCAGAGCAGGAACCGCATGTAGGGCAGGCTTTACTCTCAAATTCACAGATATCTTCGTCTGTCATCTTGCCTGCCGCGTAGGCCCCCACTGCCTCGAACATACTGGAAAGGCTAGTCTTCTGACCCTTTACATGCCCCGCCATCATCGGGCCGCCGCTGACAAAGATAGTTGGAATATTCACGCGCGCTGCCGCCATGAGAAGTCCCGGAACATTCTTGTCACAATTGGGGATCATTACAAGACCGTCAAACTGATGCGCCATGGCTAATGCCTCTGTGGAATCCGCAATCAGATCTCTCGTCACAAGAGAATATTTCATTCCGATATGCCCCATAGCAATTCCATCGCACACCGCGATCGCCGGCACCATAATCGGTGTGCCTCCCGCCATGGCAACTCCCATCTTCACTGCCTCTGTGATCTTGTCAAGATTCATATGCCCGGGTACGATCTCGTTATAGGAACTGACCACGCCGATCAGCGGACGGTCAAGTTCTTCCTGCGTCATGCCAAGCGCATTGAACAAAGAACGGTGCGGCGCTTGCTGCACGCCTTTTGTCACTGTATCACTTCTCATATGTCATTCCTCTCTTTCTTTTTTTCCTCTCAACTATAGTTTTTATATCAAAGACTGGAAGAAAGTATCCGCCTATTTAATATATCCGCAGATACGGTCTCCCATCTCTTTTGTACCAATCTGTATCTTTCCCTCTGACATAATATCAATAGTTCGGTATCCGGCCTTAAGAACCGCCTCTACCGCCGACTCAACCGCATCCGCCTCTTTGTCCAAATCAAAAGAATAGCGCAGCATCATAGCGGCGGACAAAATCGTCGCAATGGGATTCGCAATACCTTTTCCCGCAATGTCTGGCGCGGAACCGCCGCTTGGCTCGTAAAGACCGAATTTCGTCTCATTTAAGCTGGCGCTGGCAAGCATCCCGATGGAACCTGTCACCATGCTCGCCTCATCAGAGAGAATATCGCCGAACATATTCTCGGTCAAAATCACATCGAACTGTGCCGGATCTTTTACAAGCTGCATTGCACAGTTATCCACAAGCATATGCTCCAGAGTGACTTCCGGGTAATCCGCTGCCACCTCCTCGACAATCTTTCTCCAGAGTCTTGAGGAGTCCAGAACATTTGCCTTATCGACGCTGGTCACTTTCTTCCTTCTCTTCATGGCGATATCGAAGCCCCGCTTTGCAATCCTGCGAATCTCCGTCTCGCTGTATGTAAGCTCGTCTCTTGCCACGAGAACACCGTTCTCCGCCTCTGTGCTCCGTTTTCCGAAATACAGTCCGCCGGTCAGCTCTCTCATGATCATCATGTCAAAACCCCTGTCAGAAATCTCCTCCTTCAGTGGACACGCCCCTTTTAACTCTTCATAGAGAATAGCAGGCCTTAGGTTTGCGAACAGGTTCAGTCCTTTCCGAAGCTGTAAAAGCCCGGCTTCCGGGCGCTTTGATGGCTCAAGCTGATACCAAGAAGAAGTCTTTGCGTCCCCTCCGATAGAACCCATCAGCACCGCGTCGCTAGCCTTCGCTCTCTCAAGAGTCTCCTTTGTAAGAGGCACCCCGTTTACGTCGATGGACGCCCCACCCATTAAAAGTTCTGTATAAGAAAAGGAGTGACCGTACACCTCTGCGACCTTATTGAGCACCTTTACGGCCTCGTCCACGATCTCAGGGCCGATTCCGTCTCCTTTTATCACTCCGATCTTCATTTCCATAACTGCCCATCCCTCCAATAAAAATATTACTAATTATCATACCGCATTTCGCAAAGCGTTTCAAGTAGTTGAAATATAAAATAGAGGGCACTCTGTATTTTTATCTGCATAAAAAACACGCCGGACTGCAAAGTATCCGGCGTGTTCTTCTGTCATATGATTTTTTGAATCTACTCTGCGTTCGGCTTCTCGATCTGGGCAATCGCTGCTTTCTGCATCGGAATGCGGCAGTTCTTATTGTTTCCGAACTCCACGATCACATCATCATCCGTGATGTCGATGATCACTCCATAGAATCCGCTTGTCGTCAGTGCTGTGTCACCCACTTCCATGGATGCAAGCATCGCCTGAATCCTCTTCTGTTCTTTCTTCTGCGGGCGCATGAGCAAAAGCCACATAACACCAAACATAACAATCAGCCAGACCAGCATGATTACTGTTTCCATAATAGTAGTCTCCTCCTAACTTTCTTCCAACAATAAGATTACTATACACAAAAAAGGGACAATCTTCAAGAGCCTTTTCAAAAAAGCGCACTTTTTCCTCTAATAATGGGAATCAGTCCTTTTTACCGCTGTATCATTCCATCCAGCTTCCTCTTTTTATATGCCTGATACTCTCCCGCCTCAATGGCTTTGCGGATCTCCCCCATCATTGTATTATAAAAATACAGATTATGGAGCACGCACAGCCTCATACCAAGCATCTCTTTCGCTTTCAGAAGATGGCGGATATATGCCCTGCTATAACTTCTGCATGCCGGACAGCCGCATCCTTCCTCAATGGGACGCTCATCCAGTTCGTATTTTGCGTTGAACAGATTCAGCTTTCCGTGGTTTGTATACACATGTCCGTGCCGCCCGTTTCTCGTCGGATATACACAGTCAAAGAAATCAATGCCTCTATCCACTGCCTCCAAGATATTTGCAGGCGTCCCAACCCCCATCAAATATGTAGGTTTATCTTCCGGCAGATAAGGGACAACTGCGTCAAGAATGCGGTACATTTCCTCATGACTCTCTCCTACCGCCAGACCGCCGACAGCATAGCCGTCCAAATCAAGTTCCGCGATCTGCTGTGCATGGGCGATACGGATATCCTCGTAAACACCTCCCTGATTGATACCAAAAAGCATCTGCTTAGGGTTGATTGTATCCGGAAGTGAATTGAGCCTTTCCATCTCAGCTTTACAGCGCTTGAGCCAGCGAGTCGTGCGCTCTACGGAGTTCTCCATATATTTCCTGTCCGCCACACTGGACGGGCATTCGTCAAACGCCATAGCAATAGTTGATGCCAGATTGGACTGGATCTGCATACTCTCTTCCGGACCCATAAAGATCTTCCGCCCATCGATGTGGGAGTGAAAATGTACGCCCTCTTCCTTGATCTTGCGCAGGGATGCCAGAGAAAACACCTGAAATCCGCCAGAATCTGTCAATATGGGCTTGTCCCAGTTCATAAACTTGTGAAGGCCGCCCAGCTTTTTGACAATCTTATCCCCCGGCCTTACATGGAGATGATATGTATTGGAGAGCTCCACCTGTGTCTTGATCTGTCTTAGATCATCCGTCGACACCGCGCCTTTGATTGCGGCCGCGGTCCCTACATTCATGAACACCGGCGTTTCTACAGTTCCGTGGACTGTGTGAAACTTTCCTCGCTTTGCCCTGCCGTCTTTATTTAAAAGTTCATACATAAAGATCTGTTCTGTCCTCTCTAATAATGGATAATAACCGGGGTTCCCATATTCAACATGCCGTAAAGTTCTCCTGCTTTGCTGACAGGCATATTGATACATCCGTGGGAGCCGGCGCTTGTCTGATATCTGGTGCCGCCAAAGGATGACTGCCAATCTGCATCATGGAATCCAATTCCTGTCCATGTAACACGCATCCAGTATCTAACCGGCGTCTCATAGATCGGCTTACCCGTGGCAGGATTCGTGGTTCCCACAAGCGTTTTATTTCTCTTCATCTCTAAAATAGAGTACACGCCGGCAGGAGTGATCCTATCAGGTGTGGGGATTCCTGTTACCACATCCGTCTCAAGGGCAATCGATCCATCTACGATATACCACATATGCTGTGCGGAAAGATCCACCTCCACATAAGTGCTTCCCCAGTCCTGCGCGCCGTGGGACGCCGCCGTCTGCTCGTAGACAGGCTCTCTTGTCACTACTTCTCCGTTATTGATGCTCGCAATCAGATTCTGAGTCTCTGTATCTTCGTCGATAGACCACCCATAAGTTCCGCCTGATACTTCCGCAGTCTTGCCGCCCGGAGTAGTAATCGTCCTTGTCTTTCCTACAGTGTCATAAGTCTGTCCGAATGTTCTCATCCACTCTCTGACCGCGTTTTCGTCAAGAGTGACCTGCATATTATCGTCATAAGTCAGCCAACCGGAGATAACACTCTTATCTACAACTACATTCTCTGTCATTGTATATGTGACGCTCGCCTTGCAGTACTCGTTCATCGTATCACACGCTGCCTGTACCTCAGATGAATCCGACACATATTTGGGCAGCTTGTAGCATCCCTCATCAAACATCACAAGTTCTGGCTCGAATCCCGAGATATGTTCTTTGATCTTTTCTGTGAGAACCTCAGGATCGACAGCCGTGCCATACACTTCCGGCTCAACTACGAAGGATTCTCCGTTAAATTTCGGGTAGGCGGATACCGGCTCAGTCTGCTCCTGCGTCACCGCCTTGATGGACTGAATTTTCTCCTCAAGCGCCTGCTCGTCATAATCCACCTGAACCCGAATGTCTTTATCCGTAGTTGAAAAGAATGAAGTCACCCATAGAAGAGGGTTCTGCTCCTTCAATGCTTTCTCCACACCAGAATTTTCTTTATAAGCCAGCGAGATGTCGGAACCATTAATGACATCTGTCTCATTGTTCATCTCTATGATGGTAAGTTTATAATCTTTAACCTGATCTTTAAAATAGTCCTCCACAGCTGTCGCCGAACTACCGGAAAAATCCTTACCGTTGATCGTCGTGTTGATGAAGAAATGCCCAATAAAGTACGCAGAAATTCCCAGATAAACAAGGATCAGCCCTCCGAAGATGCTGCCAAGAATAATCCAGAATTTCTTGCCCAAAGGCTTTCTTTCCTTCTTTTTTCTCCTTCTCCTGCGTCTTCTGCGCCTACTCTTTCTATCGGAACCCTCTATACCATCCGGCTCGGAATTTTCATCATCCGCTTCACAATCATCATCTGCTGCAGCAGTATCATCCGCCTCAAGATCATCATCTGCTCCAGCAGCATCTTCCAAATCGTCTGTCTCGTCCGTACTTTCTGATCCCTCTTCGTCCGCAGGATCTTCTGTGCCCTCAGCATATTTCTCTTCGCCTGTCTCCTCTTCTGCGAAATCTGCAGGCTCATCATTTTCCACTTCTACAAAAAGAAGCTCCCCGGAATGCTCTTTTTCCTCACCCTCCATACCTGTATCTTCTTCTGTATTGTAGAGTATTTCTATATCTTCCTGATGGTTTCCAGATTTTCTCTTTCTTCTTTTTCTGCTCATCAGTTCGCCATTCCTCTCCTTTTTACACTATTACGGCAACATTATAGTACGAAACATATAAAAAGTACAGAAAATTCTCTTATCTTTTCCCATTCTTAAAAGAAAATTTCGAAAGATTATCCGTGTCTTCTGGCTGGCAATGCTTGTCAGATATATTTCTATCTTATATAATGGTTTCTATATTCCTGCACGGCGCTCATATGGATACTGCTGTGCAGTTTATCTGGAAAGGAGTACATTTATGAGTGGTTCATCATTTGGAACAATATTCCGCGTCACCACATGGGGGGAATCCCACGGGCCGGGAATCGGCGTCGTTATCGACGGCTGCCCTGCAGGGCTTTCCCTATGTGAGGAGGATATTCAGAAATATCTGGACAGACGCAAACCCGGGCAAAGCAAATATACGACAAGACGTACAGAATCCGACACTGTCGAAATTCTGTCCGGGGTATTCGAAGGAAAGACAACAGGGACTCCAATCTCCCTTCTTGTCCGCAACCAAGACCAGCGTTCCAGAGATTATGGCAATATTGCCGTTCTTTTCCGCCCGGGACATGCGGACTACCCATTTACGGAAAAATATGGATTCCGCGACTACCGCGGAGGCGGCCGTTCCTCTGGGCGTGAGACGATCGGGCGCGTGGCGGCAGGCGCAGTTGCCTCTCTCCTGCTAAAAGAACTGGGAATCACCGTGCTTGCCTACACAAAGGCTATCGGCTCATTCAGCATATCCCCGGCCGATTACCGCATGTCTGAAATCTATGAGAACAGCCTCTATATGCCAAACAATGCTGTGGCAGAACAGGCCGGCGAGTACATCTCTTCTCTCATGTCAGAGACCGATTCTTGCGGCGGTATCATTGAGTGTATCGCCAAGGGACTTCCCGTAGGGCTTGGAGAACCGGTCTTTGATAAACTGGACGCCCTTCTCGCACAGGCAGTCATGTCCGTTGGCGCGGTAAAAGGTGTGGAGATCGGAGACGGATTCGCAGCGGCCTCCTCCGTGGGAAGTAAAAATAACGACGCTTTCCGCCGCGGCGGAAATGGAGACACCGACCGTTCCATCTGCAAAATGACCAATCATTCTGGCGGAACTTTGGGCGGAATGAGCGACGGGGCGGATCTTATTCTCAGGGCGGCTATCAAGCCTACCTCTTCGATTGCAAAAATACAGCAAACTGTGGATATACACGGTGAAAATGCAGATATCACCGTCCACGGAAGACACGACCCTGTCATTGTTCCCCGGGCTGTCGTCGTCGTGGAATCCATGACCGCCATCACATTGACCGATCTTCTGCTTCGGAACATGTCTTCCAAGCTGGATCATGTAAGAAAAGTCTACAGTGGACAATAACGCCGCATACAGCGCAGCACAGTCTAAGAAATACCAGTTTCAAAAAAGCCCCTACGGGAACAGCTTCCTTCAGCTGTCCACGTGGGGGCTTTTCTCTCATCCTAACAAGGGACGATCCCCTGATTATTTAAAGTATTTCACTCCGGACTCAAAGATCTTCAGATCCTGTTCTCCGTAAATGTTCAGCGCCACGGAATCATCCCGTCGTTCGGAATGCGCCATCTTGCCAAACACTCGTCCGTCCGGGCTTGTAATCCCCTCGATCGCCCGGTAGGAGCCGTTCACATTCCACTCTTCATTCATACTGGTATTTCCTTCTGGATCACAGTATTGTGTTGCCACCTGACCATTGGCAAACAGCCGGTCAAGCCACTCCTCATTTGCCACAAAACGTCCCTCTCCATGCGATGCGGGGTTCGTATATACAGCTCCCAGCTCCGCTTCCTGAAGCCATGGAGATTTATTCGTCACAACTTTCGTATATACCATCTTGGAAATATGGCGTCCGATAGTATTGTATGTCAGTGTCGGCGAATCCTCTGTCTGTCCTGTGATCTTACCGCATGGCACCAGCCCTAGCTTGATCAGCGCCTGAAAGCCATTGCAGATACCCAGCGCCAGTCCGTCTCTCTCATTTAGCAGTTTCTCGACCGCTTCCTTGATCTTTTCATTCTGGAACGCGGTGGCAAAGAACTTCGCAGAACCGTCCGGCTCATCTCCAGCGCTGAATCCTCCCGGGAACATGATCATCTGCGCCTGAGAGATCGCTTTCTCGAATTCAGATACAGACGATCGGATATCCTCTGCATCCAGATTGCGGAACACCTTTGTGATCACCTTCGCCCCTGCTCTCTCGAATGCCTTGGCACTGTCGTACTCGCAGTTCGTGCCCGGGAATACTGGAATAAACACAGTGGGCTGTGCGATCTTGTGGCTGCAGATATGGATGTCAGACGTATTGTAAAGCCTCTCCTCTATCTTCTGGTCCGAGCTTTCTGCCGATTTTGTGGCAAAAACTTTTTCCAGCGTTCCTGTCCACGCGCCAAGCGCCTCGTCCATACGAATCTGCATACTTCCATATTCAAAGGCACTTCTGTCTGTCACTTCGCCGATCACAGTGTAGCCGATCTGCAAGTTACCAACCTGTCCGTCCGCCACTTCCGCAATAATATCTCCGAATGCCGGGGCAAACAGATCTCTTGGATCCATGCTATGTTCGATCTTCACACCCATCTTATTCCCAAACGCCATCTTGCTTACCGCCGCAATCACGCCATGGCGGTCAAGAGCGTACGCTGACACGATCCTGCCCGCTCTGATATCTTCCGTAAATTTCCCGTACTGATCCATGATCTGGATATATACAGGAAGGTCATACTCATCTCTCTCAACACGGAGCCATACAAGCTTATTCCCGGCTTTCTTAAGCTCCGGCGTGATGATATCCTTCTCTGTGGCCATATCCACAGCAAAGGATACAAGGGTCGGCGGGACATCGATATCCTGAAATGTGCCGGACATACTGTCTTTTCCTCCGATAGAAGGCAGACCGAACCCAATCTGAGCCGCGTATGCTCCAAGGAGCGCGGCGAACGGCTGGCTCCATCTCTTCGGCTCTTCGCTCATCCTGCGGAAATATTCTTGGAAGGTAAAGCGGATCTTCTGAGAATCCCCTCCTGCGGCAACAATTTTCGCCACAGACTCAACGACTGCATAGACCGCTCCATGGTATGGACTCCAGCTTGACAGATACGGATCAAATCCGTAACTCATCATGGATACGCTGTCTGTCTTGCCTTTAAGCACCGGCACTTTCGCCACCATGGCCTGCGTCTCTGTCATCTGATATTTTCCACCGTGCGGCATGAACACGGAACCCGCTCCGATAGAGCCGTCGAACATCTCTACAAGCCCCTTCTGCGAGCATACGTTCAGATCACCTAAAGTACTAATCCACGCCTCTTTTACGTCACCGATCTCTTTACGTTCGAATAAACTTTCCCCGCGCTTCGGCATCTCCACCTCAACAGACGTCTCCTGATGGGCGCCGTTGGTATCGAGGAACGCGCGGGATAGATTCACTATCTCCTTCCCCCTCCATACAAGTACCAGCCTCGGCTCTTCTGTCACTACCGCGACCTCTGTGGCCTCGAGGTTCTCTTCCTTTGCATAGGACATAAATTCTGTCACATCTTTCGGATCAACTACCACAGCCATACGCTCCTGTGACTCAGAGATCGCGATCTCCGTGCCGTCAAGCCCCGCGTATTTCTTCGGTACCTTGTCAAGCTCAACTCTTAATCCGTCCGCCAGTTCGCCAATGGCAACGGATACCCCGCCGGCGCCAAAATCGTTACATTTCTTTATCAGCCTGCTCACTTCTTCCCGGCGAAACAATCTTTGAATCTTACGCTCTGTGGGCGGATTGCCCTTCTGCACTTCCGCGCCGCATGTCTCGATGGACTCCTCTGTGTGAACCTTGGAAGATCCTGTTGCACCGCCGCAGCCATCGCGTCCTGTGCGCCCTCCAAGGAGGATTATAATATCCCCCGGATCTGACGTCTCCCTGATCACAGCGCGCCTCGGAGCTGCGCCAAGCACCGCGCCGATCTCCATACGCTTTGCCACATAATCCGGATGATAAATCTCCTTTACAAGGCCTGTCGCAAGACCGATCTGATTTCCGTATGAACTGTATCCATGAGCAGCCTCTCTGACAAGTTTCTTCTGAGGAAGCTTCCCTTTGAGCGTATCCTTCACGGACACAGTCGGATCTGCCGCTCCAGTTACACGCATCGCCTGATATACATAGGTACGTCCCGAAAGCGGATCGCGGATCGCGCCTCCCAGACAGGTTGCTGCGCCTCCAAAAGGCTCGATCTCGGTCGGATGGTTATGGGTCTCATTCTTAAAGTTGATGAGCCACTCTTCCTCCACGCCGTCCACCTTAATTGGCACAACAATACTGCACGCATTGATCTCATCGGACTGCTCCTGATCTTCAAGCTTCCCTTCCCTTTTCAGCCTCCGCATGGCCATGAGGGCAAGATCCATCAGACAGACAAACTTGTCCTCCCTTCCGGCAAAAATCTCGCTGTGATCTTTCAAATATTGCTTATAAGTATCCTCGATAGGTTTCCGATAGTAGCCATCGTCGAATACCACATCCGTAAGTTCTGTGGAAAACGTTGTGTGCCGGCAATGATCAGACCAGTATGTATCAAGAACCCGGATCTCTGTCATAGACGGATCCCTGTGTTCCTCTCCTTTATAATAATTCTGGATGTGAAGGAAATCTTTAAACGTCATGGCAAGCCCAAGAGATCCGTATAGTTCTTTTAGCTCTTCCTTGGGCATATCGCAGAACCCGTCAAATATTTTAATTTCTTCCGGCTCATCAAATACCGTCACAAGTGTCTCCGGCTTTTCTGCCTGCGCCTCTCTGGAGTCCACAGGGTTGATACAATGGCTGCGGATGGCAGAGAGTTCCTCGTCAGAAATGTCTCCCTCTATCACATATGTAGTCGCCGTGCGGATCACTGGCGTCTCATCTTCTTTGATGAAACGGATGCACTGCTCTGCGGAATCTGCCCTCTGATCAAACTGTCCCGGAAGATATTCCACAGAAAAACTCCGGTCCTGTTCCTTCATCACGAACTCTTCTTTATACAAAATATCTACCGGCGGTTCGGCAAACACACCGCTGCATGCCTTTTCGAACGTCTCGTCGGAAATACCTTCCACGTCATAGCGGATCAACACACGCACACCCGTCACAGCCTGAATTCCGAGATAGTGCCGGATCTCATGGCGCAGCTCCTTTGACCCCACGGCAAATTCCGGTCTTTTCTCTACAAAAACTCGTCTTACATTGCTCATATACCGTCTCCTTTACATTCTATACATGTATCATGATGAAACTATCTGCCCGTATCGTATCACAGTTCTCTTCATTAGTACAATTAATATAATTAAAGGCTTGTGATAAGCATTGCTAATCACATTTCTTTTTCTTCATTTTTGAAATCACAACCGGCAAAATGCTTAACAAGAACAGCACAGCCAGCATTCCTACAAATATCCCCCCGATTCTCATGACAAAATCATAGAAGAGCCCTTCCGGAAGCATACGGATCATGTAGTCCTTAGCCGGATCAAAGATCCACAAGTCATTATCAAAGAAAATGTGATGAAAACGCACAAAAACTGCGTTAAAGTCTACCAGAGACGCAATGCCTATCAGCGCCACAACCCCTACCGATATTCCCAGGGACACCCAGTAAGATTTGGAAAGAATCCTTTTGATATCTGCCCGGGACACAAGCAAGAAAACTATGCACAATATCCCCACCGCACACGCGCCAGTCCGGATGTTTAGCCCTCCGATAAAAAGATCCTGCACTTCCCCCATATGGAAGCGGTCCTGTTCATTGAAAAAGTCCTGATATTCTCCCTCCACCATTGTCATCACGGATAACGTCTCTCTTTTCCCTCGCAGATACGCCATCATCTCCCTCGTCACATACATTGTATCTTCCATTGTCATATCCAGTTCCGTGAGGACGCCGTACTTTTCATACTCTTCCTCATAAAAACCAAAATCCGAATACATACCAATCTCAAAACTTGAGATTAGAGCCGCTGTTATGACCGAAAACGCGAAGATAATTCCCGCTGCCCACTGTATTTTTTTCATAATTCCCATTGATGTTCCTCTTCCCATATTGTGTTTCTATTTGATATAGCTTATAATACAATCAGTATTTATTAGGAGGTCTTATAGTGATAGATATCAATTATGAGTTATACAAAGTATTCTACCATGTAGCTTCAACCTTGAATTTTTCTGAGGCGTCCAAACAGCTTTTTATCTCCCAGTCCGCAGTCAGCCAATCCATTAAAACACTGGAGCGGAAACTAGATCAGACGCTCTTTATACGAAACACCAAAAGAGTCCGCCTGACTCCTGAAGGAGAGATCCTCATACGCCACATCGAGCCTGCCATGAACCTTATACAGAAAGGGGAAGCACAGCTTCTAGACGCGACTTCCACGGGAGGACAGATTCGGATCGGAGCCAGCGACACAATCTGCCGCTACTTCCTCGTCCCTTATCTGGAACGTTTTCACAGGGCTTTCCCCGGGGCGCACATCAAAGTTGTCAATCAGACTTCGATGAAATGTACCCAGCTTCTTCAGAACGGGCTTGTGGATCTGATCGTAGTGAACTACCCAAACAGCTATCTTGGAACCTCATCGTCCACGCTGAGGATCAAAAAATTCCACGATGTCTTTATCGCCGGAGAGCCTTTTATTGACCTTAAGAATGAAACCCTTTCCTTTTCACAGCTTTTGCACTATCCAATCCTGATGCTTGATAAAAACAGCACCACAAACGAATTCCTTCATCAGGTGTTCCAACAGCATCAGCTGGATCTCGTTCCTGAGATCGAGCTGACAAGCAACGATCTGCTGATTGATCTTGCTAGGATCGGGCTTGGTATTGCTTTTGTGCCGGATTACTGTATTCCCGATGCCACGAAAGATCTCTTTGTCCTAAAGACGAAAGAAAAACTTCCACAACGCGAACTTGCCATTGCCTACAACGAACACCTTCCCCTCTCTCGTGCTGCCATGGAATTTCTCAGTTATTTTCAGGAGAACCCGTCCTAATCTCCGTTTTCAGGCGGTCTGTTCCAGAATTCTCTCATACAGGCAGTGAGGGTATCTTTGCTGCATGTCCGGCACCCATCCCATTCTCTCGGGAAGATCTCCCGGTACTGCCTCCGAGAGAACCGGTCGTCCAGAAGAAGAATCACTCCCCTGTCCGTCTCTGTACGGATCACCCGCCCGGCAGACTGCAGCACTTTGTTCATCCCAGGATAGAGGTAAGCGTAGTCAAATCCTCTCATTCCCATCCTATCAAAATAGTTTTTCACAATCTCTCTGTCATTGCACACCTGAGGCAATCCTGTTCCCACAATCACCGCTCCGATCAGCCTGTCGTCGGTCAGATCAATTCCTTCAGAAAATATCCCGCCCATCACGCAGAAACCGACCAGACTGTTTTCCCTATCTTCTTCAAACATTTTGAGAAACGCTTCTCTCTCTGCCTCCCGCATGCTTTGAGACTGGATCACAGAATCTATCTTTCCGGCAAAGGAAAGGAAATACCCGTATACCTCCTCCATCACTTTATAGGAAGGGAAGAACGCCATATAGTTCCCCTTTCTCCCTTCCGCCGCCGTAACGATATACTGCGCGATACGCTCGTACATATCCGCGCCGCGCATAGTGTATCGCGTACTCACATCCCTGCCCATAAGCAGGAGGCGGTTCTTCGCAGGGAAAGGCGTCTTTGCATAAATCGCGTAATCATCTTTCTCCACTGAGAGCAATTCTTTATAATAATGAATCGGAAGAAGGGTTGCCGAGAAAAATACAGTTCCCGCCCCGTATTCCAGATAGGACTGCAGGTTCTGCGCTGGGTTTACACAGAAAAGGCGCACCTTAAACCGGCCGTCAGCCTCCAGCTCACTGTATACTACATAGTTCTCGTCCATAATATCATGGATGCTGACAAAAGACCTCACATGGAAATACAAATCCAGCACCTGATCCCTCTTCTCCTCCTCCATGGGTTCCTCAAGAAATCTCTCTATCTCTGTCAGAAGGTTCATCAGCTTGAGCGCAATATGGGAGACGCTGTCTAATACCACGTAGTCCTCACACTCCCGCTTCAATGCTAGAAACAGACGATTCACTTCCTCTAATTTTTTCGCCAAAGGAGGAGAATCCGCCCTTATAAGCCGCCTGATCTCCAGAAGATCCTCCTTGTAAAGCTGGGCGCTGTACATCTCCCGTCCCCGCTCCACCAGATTATGGGCCTCGTCGATGAGAAAAATGTAATTTCCGTTCCCGCCCTCTGTGAAGAACCTTTTCAGATGAGCAGCCGGGTCAAACGCGTAATTGTAATCGCAGATGACCGCGTCCGTCCATGTAGAGATATCCAGAGACAGTTCAAAAGGGCACACTCTGTATTTCTGTGCCTGCTCTTCAATTGACTTCCTGTCGATCTCATTTTTTCCTGTGAGCATATCAAACACCGCATCATTGACACGGTCAAAATGTCCTTTTGCATACGGGCACGCGTCCGGGTTACAGACAGTCTCCTCACAGAAGCATATCTTATCTTTTGCCGTCAGAGTGATGACCTTCATGCGAAGCCCTTGATCCCGAAGGGTTCGGAACGCATTCTCCGCCACAGTCCGGGTGATGGTTTTCGCAGTCAGATAGAATATTTTTTCTCCAAGGCCTTCCCCCACAGCTTTGACTGCAGGAAATACAGTAGACATCGTTTTCCCCACCCCTGTAGGGGCCTGTATGAAAAGTTTCTTTTTGCGCAAGATCGTCCGATAGACTGCCGCCACCACATCCCGCTGCCCTTCACGGTAAGGGAAAGGAAATTCAATCTGGCGGATAGACGCATCTCTCTCCCCCTTCCACTCAATCTGGAATCTTGCCCATTTCTCATAGCTCCCGGCCAGATGGCAGAACCACTCTTTTAGTTCTCCTCTCCCGTACACAAAATGAAAACGCCGGATCTCCTCTGTGTCCAGATGACAGTAAGTCATCTGAACGCCGATCTGATCAAGGTCATGCTGTTCTGCATAGATATACGCATAGCACTTTGCCTGCGCCAGATGAACATTCACCGGCTGCTCAATATAGGAGAGGTCCTTCAGCACACCCTTGATCTCATCTATAATTACACGGGGACCTTTTTCATCTGCTCCCGGTTCTTCTTTTATGATAATTCCGTCCGCCCGTCCTTCCACCTGGATATAGAAATCTCCGCAGTCAGACAGGGTCTTAAGCCCTACCTCTGCATGGTACTCCGGCCCCATGCGCCGCTGGATCTTACGGTGCAGACGCCCTCCCATGAGCATGGTGTCCTTATCCATGCCCCCTGACCGGCGGTTATCTATGTCGCCTTCACGCAGGATGAACTCCACCAGATTCCTAACGGAAATCCGGACAATATTTTTTTCTTCTTCCAACAACTGTATGCTTCCGCCTTTTACCTAATGATGCTTCTATCATAATCTGATTTCCGGCTTTATGCAAGTCTGTGTCATTTCTGTCATATGGGGCCTGTAACGCAAGGGGAGATGGTTCTGCTGGCATCTTGGATTCTCTCGTTCTTTAATGGAGATGGATTCAAAAAAACCTCTCCAGAGCCGTTCATATTCCCGCTCCTTGTCCGACACCTTTCCCGCCGCTTCATGATCCAGCGTCTCCCCCCACACAAGACCCCACTCCTCCCTTGCTCTATGGACAAGAAACACTTGATGTGTCCTGTCATAAATCATCCAGTTTTCAAGAGGAAAACGATCAGCAAAGTGATCGGCAACACAGGTCAGAACCTGAGCTTTTGGTGTGATTTCTGAAAATAGAATCCCATTCTCCAGCTCCCGGAAGCGGATGAACTCTTCATACATATGAGCCTCATTGGACACGCTCCTGCTAAGAGCGAACACCTTCGCCACATCTGGGTGGCTGAGATGATCCATGATCTTATGACTGTCCCTGATGTCCCGTGAAGCCTGCATAGTCTTAAATACCGCCGTCCCCTTTTCCCCATCATTCGCAAGCAAAGCATGATAGATGTCCCAGTAGGTGTTATATCCCATGTGACGCTTGATCATTCTCTCCAGGCGCAGCGCCTTCTGCTCGCACTCAGCCACGGTCCGGTACTCGCAGAAGAGTTGCTGCTGTGTCTTTCCCCTGATCTCGATTCCCGCGTCGTTATCCCTGTTCTCTTTCCACGCGTCATGGAGAGCAGAACAAAGACCGGTTACGGTATCCGTGCAAATATAGATCTGTCTCACGCCGCGCTCCTCCTTTTCCTTAAAACACAACCGTGCCACTGCCGAAATTAACGTCGTCAAAGAGCGATATCTGCCGGTATGTCATCCCGTCCACTCCTTCCGGCAGCCTTTCCTTTGTGTTCAGAAGATTTCTTGTAATATAGTCCTCATCCAGCCTGACCGGATACATCGTCTTGCCCTCGCAGGTGATGAAATACAGCGCCCTCTTTAACACGACTCCCATCTTCTTAAGATCCTCAAACCGAAGAGTGCCCATCCGGCGTGCTTTCACGATCCGCCCCGCAGATTTGTATCCGATCCCCGGCACCCGCAAAAGAGTGCGGTAATCAGCCCTGTTGATCTCTACTGGAAAAACATCCAGATGTTTCAGCGCCCAGCAGCACTTCGGGTCGAGAAGCACATTAAAATTCGGATTTTCTTCATCCAGCAGTTCATCCGCCTCAAAGTGGTAGAACCTAAGAAGCCAGTCCGCCTGATAGAGACGGTGCTCCCGCAGAAGGGGCGGTCCCTGATCGCGGATGGACGGCAGCGCCTTATCCTCATTGACCGGCACAAAGGCAGAGAAAAACACCCGTTTCAGGCCAAATTTCTTATACAGTGATTCCGTCACGTGAAGAATCTGGTAATCTGTCTCCGGCGTAGCCCCGACGATCATCTGCGTGCTCTGGCCCGCAGGGACAAACCGGGGAACATTCCGGTACAGTGTGATCTCCTGCCTGTTCTCCTTTGACTTCTCCTGCACGAACCGCATGGGGGTCAGGATATTTTTCCGTGATTTGTGAGGAGCTAACAGGCGCAGGCTCTCCGCTGTGGGAAGCTCCATATTCACGCTCATCCTGTCCGCAAGATACCCTGTCATCTGTATCAGGCGCTGATCCGCTCCCGGTATGGCTTTCACGTGGATATACCCCTGAAAATTGCGCTCGCGGCGCAGCTTGTACAAAGTGGCGTAAATCAGTTCCATGGTGTAATCCGGGCTTTTGAGTATACCAGAGCTCAAAAACAGCCCCTCAATATAATTTCTCCGGTAAAACTCCATCGTTAGGTCACACACTTCATCCGGGGTAAAAGACGCTCTCACCACATCGTTGGAAGACCGGTTGATGCAGTATTTGCAGTCATAGATACACTCATTTGTAAACAATATTTTGAGCAGGGAAATACATCTGCCATCCGCTGAGAAGCTGTGGCAGATACCCGCCTTCCTGCAGTTGCCTATGCCTGTACCGTCATTTTGTCTGTCCACGCCGCTGGACGTGCATGAAACGTCATACTTCGCCGCATCAGATAGAATATTCAGCTTCTCATACAATGGCATCTCCGACTGCATCTTGTCTTTCATCTCTTCCACCCCTTTCATTCGAACATTTGTTCTATTTCACAGTGTAGCACATATGTTCGGTTATTGCAAGGAGGAAATAAAAGGATTTCTGGAAAATGAAAACAGAGTCCTGTCCTGACGATAAAATATCCGCAGAGTTATGCTGTATGGGCATTAGAGAGAACACAACGTTTCCAAGCCACAGCACAGTCACAATTCTGCGGATAGTATATGTTATAAAAATAAAGTTTATTGTAGATTTTCAACCGATTTTGCCGTGTACTACTCACAGTCTCTGATCCGTTTCCTCAGCGGAAGCACCATTGCCGGCGACACGGAGAGCTCATCCAGCCCCATCTTAAGGAACTCTTCCGTAAGTTCAAGATCAGCTCCCAGCTCACCGCAAATACCGATCCATTTTCCCTCGGCATGAGCATTGTCCGCCGCCATCTTAATCATAGCAAGCACTGCCGGGTGATGCGGGTCGTAGAACGGATCCAGCTTAGAATTCTGACGGTCAATCGCCAGAGTATACTGGGTCAGATCGTTTGTACCAACACTGAAGAAATCCACTTCCTTCGCCAGCTCGCGGCTGATCATAACAGAAGCCGGCGTCTCGATCATCACACCAAGTTCAACTTCGTCTCTGTATGGGATTCCCTCTTTTTTCAGTTCCTCTTTCACATCCGCGATGATCGCTTTGATCTTGTGGATCTCTTCGATAGAGATAATCATCGGGAACATAATAGAAATATTTCCATACACTGCCGCACGGTACAGGGCGCGCAGCTGTGTCTTAAAGATCTCTGGTCTTGTCAAGCAAATGCGGATGGCACGATAACCAAGCGCCGGATTTTCTTCCTTATCAAGCCCGAAGTAGTCTACCTGCTTGTCCGCGCCTATATCCAGTGTCCGGATAATGACTTTCTTGCCCGCCATATTCTCCGCAACCTGCTTATACACAGAAAACTGCTGCTCTTCTGTGGGAAAATCCGTATTCTCCAGATACAGGAACTCACTACGGAACAGACCGATTCCGCCCGCGTCATTTTTGAGCACCGCTCCAACATCAGATACATTTCCAATATTGGCGTATACATTGATCTTCTGCCCGCTCTTTGTGATATTCTCCTTGCCCTTGAGCTGCTCTAAGAGAGCCTTCTGTTCCAGATCCTTCTGACGCTTCTCCTGCATCACTTTCATCGTCTCTTCGTCCGGCTCAATGTAAATCGTTCCTGTAAATCCGTCGATAACCGCTATCTTCCCGTCATATTCGGCAAGAAGCTCCTCTCCGAGACCGATCACCGCCGGTATATTCATTGTACGTGCCAAGATCGCTGTGTGAGAGTTTGAGGAACCATACATTGTGGCAAATCCAAGCACCTTGCTCTTGTCGAGCTGTACGGTCTCACTAGGTGCCAGATCATCTGCCGCAATGATGCACGGCTCGCGCATCTCTTTCATGCCGCTGTCCACGCCGCACAGGATATCCAGAACACGCTCAGATACATCCTTTACGTCCGCCGCGCGCCCCTGCATGTAAGCGTCGTCCATGGCCGCAAACATCTGGGCAAAGTTGTCTGCCGTAGTAGCCACCGCGAACTCTGCGTTGACCTCCTGCGTGCGTATGATATTTTCAATGGATTCTAAGTAATCTAAATCTTCCAACATCATCTGATGGATCTCAAAGATCATTGCGTTCGCTTCTCCTACGTCCGCAATCGCCTTGTCATACAGGCCTTTAAGCTGAGATATCGCCGTATCTTTTGCATCTTGGAATCTCTTCCACTCAGCATCTACATCATCGACATGTGTCCTCTTGATCACTTTGTCGTTCCTTTTATAAAACATCAGTTTTCCAATAGACACACCGCCGAATACACTTTTACCGCTTATCGTGATCATGGCTTAATCTCCTTACCTGATTTATAAATTCTCCTTGAAGAACGCTTCTAATTCTGTGATCGCTGTATCCTCGTCAGCTCCCTCGACTGTAATCGTCACTTCCTCACCTGTCTTCACGCCAAGGCCCATAACGCCAAAGATTCTCTTCGCGTCGGCTGATTTCTCACCCTTTGTGATCTTCACAGCCGACTGATAACCTGCCGCCTGTTTTACAAGAATACCTGCCGGTCTTGCGTGGATCCCCTCCGGATCTGTGATCACATATTTGAATTCTTTCATAACTACATGTCCTCCTTTGATTTCGTAATTCTTCTATCAGTATATACCACATCTACTGATTTTTCAATCGCTGTTTTCAGCATCTTTACTAAAGAGAAGCGTGGAAAGATATCTTTCTCCCGTATCCGGAAGAAGGGCTACAATTGTCTTGCCTTCATTCTCTGTTTTTTTCGCTTCTTCAATAGCTGCATAAAGAGCCGCACCCGATGTAATACCGACCAGAACCCCTTCTTTTTCCGCCAGAAGCCGCGCCGCGCCATAAGCCTCTTCTTCTTTCACCCGGATGACCTTGTCATAGATCCCGGTATCCAAAATCTTAGGGATGAACCCTGCGCCAATGCCCTGAAGACCGTGAGGACCGGGCTGTCCTCCTGAGAGTACCGGGGATTTTTCCGGCTCCACAGCGATCACCTTCACAGAAGGTTTTTTCTCCTTCAGATATCGTCCGTTTCCTGTGACTGTACCTCCGGTCCCTGCGCCCGCTATGAAAATATCTACAGCGCCATCCGTGTCCTCCCAGATCTCCGGTCCGGTGGTTCGATAATGGGCGGCCGGATTCGCCTTATTCTCAAACTGTCCAAGCACAATAGCATTGCCGATTTCTTTTTCCAATTCAGCCGCTTTTTCGATCGCGCCTTTCATACCCTTCGCGCCTTCTGTCAAAACGATTTTGGCTCCGTATCCAAGCAGCAGTTTTCTTCGTTCGACACTCATTGTCTCCGGCATCACAAATATGGCTTTATACCCCTTTGCGGCAGCGATTGATGCAAGACCAATCCCTGTGTTTCCGCTGGTCGGTTCGATAATAGTCGCGCCTTTTTGAATCCTGCCAGATTGTTCCGCATCTTCGATCATGCTCAGCGCCACACGATCCTTCACGCTTCCCGCCGGGTTAAAATATTCCAGTTTCACAAGCACCCGCGCCTTTAAGCCTGCTTCCTTTTCTATATTTCCCACTTCCAGAAGCGGGGTTCTTCCGACAAGTTCCGTAACACTTTTATAAATATTCATATCTATATCTCCTCAAAAGCTTGTTCAAGATCTGCCAAAAGGTCCTCAATATGTTCTGTTCCGATAGAAACTCTGACTGAATTCGGTCTGATCCCTGAATTCTTAAGTTCCTCCGCTGTCATCTGCGAGTGCGTAGTGCTCGCCGGATGGATGACAAGGGATTTCACATCTGCCACATTCGCCAGCAGGGAAAAGATTTCCAGCCGGTCAATGAACTTTTTCGCATCTTTTTCAGTCCCGTTAATCTCAAATGTAAATATGGATGCCCCTCCGTGCGGAAAATATTTTTTGTAGAGTTTATGGTAAGGGCTGTCCTCAAGCGACGGGTGATTCACCCTTGACACCTTTGGATGATCCTTTAAAAATTTTACGACTTTCAATGTGTTCTCCACGTGGCGCTCCACTCTAAGCGACAGTGTCTCCAGCCCTTGAAGGAAAAGAAAGGCATGCAGCGGGGCTACGGATGCTCCCATATCTCTTAAGAGTACCGCGCGGATCCTTGTGACAAAAGCCGCCGCTCCTGCCGCCTCAGAAAATCTCACCCCATGGTAACTGGGATCCGGCTCTGTGAGCTGCGGATATCTTCCTGACGCGGCCCAGTCAAACGTACCGCGCTCCACAATCACTCCGCCGAGAGCCGTTCCGTGTCCTCCGATAAACTTAGTCGCAGAATGGACGACAATATCTGCCCCGTGCTCGAAAGGCCGTAGAAGATATGGCGTGGCAAAGGTGCTGTCCACGACGAGAACGATCCCATGGGCATGTGCAACATCCGCAATTTTTTGGATATCTGCAAGATTTGCATTAGGATTACCAATGCTTTCAACAAAAAATGCCTTTGTGTTTTCCTGTATTGCCGCCTCAAAACCCCCTTCCTTATCCGGATCTACAAAAGTGGTTGTGATACCCTGTGCTCTCAAGGTATGTTCAAGAAGGTTATAGCTGCCCCCGTATATATATTTTGACGCTACGATGTGATCCCCTGACTTTGCCAGATTTTGAAAGGTATATGTAATTGCCGCCGCTCCGGAAGCTACCGCAAGAGCCGCGCTCCCGCCTTCCAGCGCCGCGATCCGCTCCTCGAATATCTGCTGGGTCGGATTGGTCAGCCTGCCGTAGATATTGCCCGTGTCAGCCAGACTAAAACGGTCCGCCGCATTCTGACAATTTTTAAATACATAAGAAGTTGTCTGATAGATCGGCACCGCCCTTGCATCCGTCGCCGGATCCGGCTGTTCCTGTCCTGCGTGTAACTGTAATGTCTCAAATCTCCAATCTTTTCTCATTCTCCATAATCCTTTCTCTTACATCATCTTGTATTCCCTGACAAGACTGCCAATTGTCCTGTCCGATAGCAGATCACTGACCTGTTTGTTAATCTCATCCCAGAGAAGGTGTTTTACGGCATGCCGGACCGGATCTGTATCTTCCCCGGTATCATGACCCGTAATGGCAAAATCTCCCTCCAGCGCCTCCAGCACCTCTTTTGCCGTAATTTCATCCATATCCCGGGCCAGGGCGTATCCGCCCCCGGATCCTTTCACACTTGTGACAATTCCAGCTCTGCGCAGCGATGCGAAAACCTGCTCCAGATAATTCAAGGAGAGCTTTTGGCGCCGCGCAGTCTGCACAAGAGACGCTGTATCCTCTCCCGCATTTGCCGCCAGATCAACCAAAGCCCTCAAGCCGTATCTTCCTCTGGTCGATAGCTTCATGTCTCCTCCTTCCCAATTCCTACCATTTTAATATATATTATGTTTTAAATGTTATATCACTGATCTTATGACGTGTCAACCTGTTTTTATCCCTTCTTTCCTCTTTGTCTCCCTGATGATGTCTCCGACCGTCACACGCCCAGATACCTCTTTTATAACTTCCCACATATTTCTCCATATATTCTGCGTAGGGCATTTCCCGCAGGCGATTCCGCAGCTTGCATCTCGGATCAGGCATTCTACTGGGGCGAGCTCCCCCTCCGATGCCTTAAGAATCTCATATGCAGTCAGCGTCTCCGGCGGACGTCCGAGGCAATATCCCCCTCTTGCCCCTCGTACGCTGCGGACAATACCAGAGTCTTTAAGCATCTTCATGATTCTCTCTAGATATTTCTCCGACAAATTTCTCCGGAGGGCAATATTTTTCAAGCTTTCAGGATGCTTCGCATCCGAGTGAAGGGCAAGATCGGCCACAACCTCTAGAGCATATTTTCCTTTTGTAGATATTCTCATATTTCTATTTCTCCGTTTTCACTGTATGATGCGGACATATGACCGCATTATTCCTTTCTCTATTTTATCTGCACTTTGACTCTATTACAAGGGTTCGACAATTTTTGTATATTTTTACAAACCGTCCCAGAAATCCGTTGACTTTCATTGTTAAACATGCTACACTGACCAAGTATCAATGCTTTCAGCTCTGATACAGAAACTTATTTATTTTTTCTTAATATGGAGGGCAACACAATGACAGGTACAGTGAAATGGTTTAACAACCAGAAGGGCTACGGATTCATCTCAGATTCTGAGGGAAACGATATCTTCGTACACTACTCAGGACTTGTAATGGATGGATTCAAGACTCTTGAAGAAGGCCAGGCTGTTGAGTTTGAAGTGACAGAAGGCGAAAAAGGACCGCAGGCAACCAATGTAGTAAAACTTTAATCAGATTTTTTAATGTACCTTTTAATATATAAACAAACTTGATTTATTATTAAAAAGCAATACAGAGAAATGAGATTAAAAACAAGAGCCGGACAGTACAAACTGCCCGGCTCTTGTTTTTTATTCTGCCTGCTTTCTCCCTCTTCCCTTTTGTTTCTCTCCCTGCCTGTTGCTATTGCCCAAATAATCTGTTCCATTTTCCCCGCCGTCCGAAAGCTCATTGATCAGATCTCTGATTTCCCGCATTGTCATATTTTGTATCTCCCCAACAGTAACGCCGGGATCTAACTTTTGCACCTCTAAAAAAGCTTTATATTTACCATATGACAATCCCGATTCATGAGCCTTTTCCACTTCTTCGGAATGTACATACCAGCAATAAGTATTATTCTTCTCCTCCGTACACGACTGTATATTGGAAAAAATTTTTTGAGATTGCAGATTGTCTGCTCCGACGACAGCAATCGTCAGTATTTCGCCATCTGATAATAAGGATGTGATATCCTCGCTTTCTACGATTTGGTTTACCGCCTCAGAATAATCCATAAATTTTATATCCAGAGAATCCACTAATTCCTGTCCGTCATCATTATAACTTTCAAAAGAAATTATACGATTAAACCGATTAACGCCTAATTCCACTGACGGATTTATATCTATGCTGATTTCCACTGTAGGGGTGAAGTAGACCCAGCGGCCTCCGAGCAGAAAAAGTGCCATACACGCAAACGCGGATATTATATATTTATAACCTGTAAACCTGTGCTGTGTGTATCCTTTTGTTTTTTGAAAAACAAACTCTTTTGTTTTTCTTTTCAATTGATCTTCCGCCTGCACTTCATCGAAAGCCTCTTTTAGTTTTTCATTCATCCTCATCACCTCCCAGCTTTTCCCGAAGCATTTGTTTAGAACGAGTCAGGAGAGTATAAACCGTATTTACTTTTTTACCTAAAATCCGGCTAATCTCCGGGGCGGTATAGTCTTCATAATAGTGCAGATATATAATATCTCTGTATTTTTGTGGAAGTGACAATACGGCCTCCAGAACTTCTGTATGGTCCTCCCGCATTGCCTCAGGCTTTTCTATAATCTCATCTAAAGATGTAACACGGCTGTGAAAGAAACTTTTGAGTAAATCTTTACAAGCGTTGATTGTAATGCGGATAAGCCATGATCTCTCATGTCTTTCATTTTCAAATGAAATAGAACTAAGGGCATACTTCAAAAATACTGTTTGAAATATGTCCTCAGTGTCCGCGTAATTTTTCAAATGTATCATGCAAATACGCCGTACCATATTAGAATATAGTTCGATCGCTCTGTTTACTTCTTGTTCACTCCGCATTGAATTGTCACCTGCTGTCTGTTCTGCCCGCCACAGAACTTTTTCCCTTGCCTTGTGCCATAATAGTCACAAATGCCGTCATTATCTTCATCGATATAATGACAGAATGTCCCCTTATGATCACAAATATTGTTCCTACCGGCATAGGCAGAACTTCTGATATTTTTCGTATTAGACGCAAATACGCTTGTTGTTCCGACAACCAGTACTGCCGCTGCCATTAAGACACCAGCTACTATTTTTCTGACTTTTCCTTTCATAGTCTGTCCCTCCTTCTTATTCTGGGTAAGTATTTTTAGTTTCATTTATAATACGACTGACAGACTATAATCCATTCATTTTTCTACAATTTTTTATTTTTCTGTTTTTATTCTCCAATCCGGAGTATCATACGAAAATCTGGCGGAAGGCATATGCCTCCCGCCAGACTGTTTCTTTGCACAATCTCTTAAACTTCCATTTACATCGTACTCTTTACATTGGAGACATACGCCTCGGACGCCTCCCACACATCAAAGCCGCTTCCTCTTAGAATATCAACTACTCTTGTGGGGTCATCACACTTTAAGACGGCGGACGCGTCATCCCCGTTCGCGAAAGCATACATATACTCAATATTTACATCGCCGTCCACAATTTGATGCATAGCACGGCTCAAAGATCCTGTCTCATGGGGCACTCTCAGAGCAATCACGTCGGTGAGCATGGCTGTGATGCCGTTTTCCTTTAAGACAGCTTTTCCTTTATTCGGGTCAGAGACGATCATGCGGAGCATGCCGTACTCTGTTGTGTCCGCAAGGCTCAGCGCCACAATGTTCACATCATTGCCTGCCAGAACAGAGAGTACCTCATCCAGCCTTCCCTCACGGTTCTCAAGAAATACTGATAACTGTTGGATTGTGATTCCCATCTCTTCTACCTCCCTCTTCTACAGGTTCCTATTGTCAATCACCCGGACAGCCTTGCCTTCGCTCCTCTGGATAGACTTGGGCTCAACCAGTTTTACTCTTACAGATACGCCCAGCGCTGTTTTAAGCACTCCGGCGATCCTATTTCTCAGCGCGTCCAGCTTGCGGATCTCATCGGAGAATACGCTCTCATCCACTTCTACCATGACCGTCAGTACGTCCATATTATCCTCTCTGTCCACGATCATAATATAGTGCGGCGCAACCACTCCACCCATGGACAGAAGCGCCGTCTCCACCTGAGTCGGGAATACATTGACACCACGGATAACTTTCATGTCATCTGTTCTTCCCGTGAACTTAGAGATTCTCGGAAGCGTTCTGCCGCACTCGCATGTGCTGTGATCAATGCTGGTCAGATCCTTTGTCCGGTAACGGATAAGAGGCATCGCCTCTTTTGCCAGCGTTGTGAATACCAACTCTCCCGTCTCACCATCCGCGCACCGTTCATGAGTCGCTGGATCTAATACTTCCGGATAGAAATAATCCGCATGAACATGAAGCCCTGATTTATGAATGCAGTCCTGAGCCACACCCGGCCCTGTAATCTCACACAACCCATAGATATCAAAACAATTGATATTCAGGATACTCTCAATCTTTTTGCGCATCTCCTCCGTCCACGGTTCCGCGCCGTGGATTCCTGCCTTTAATTTCATATGGTCCACAAGTCCCGCTTCCTGAATAGACTCGGCAAGATAGAGCGCATAGGAAGGCGTACACGCAAATGCCGTAGCCCCCAAATCCTCCATACACATCATCTGCCTCTTCGTATTGCCGGCTGACATAGGGATAGCCGTAGCTCCCAGTGCTTTCGCACCGTAATCCAGACCAATTCCTCCAGTGAACAGTCCGTACCCATAACAGACATGAATAATATCCTCCTCTGTCAGCCCTGCCATAGTCAGCCCTCTTGCCACACATTCTCCCCATACTTCCACATCTTTCTGCGAGTAAGGCGCAATGGTAAGCTTTCCTGTCGTTCCCGATGTTCCCTGCACTCTTGCCACGTCCTTCATCGGGATTGCCAGAAGCCCAAAAGGATAATTATCCCTTAAATCCTCTTTTGTAGTGAAGGGGAGTTTCTCGATATCCTCAATGGATTTAATGTCTCCTGGTTCCACGCCTCTTTGCTGCATTTTCTTTCTGTAAAACTCCACGTTGTCGTACACTCTGCGCACCACATCCACAAGACGCTTGCTTTGCAGGACTGCCATCTCATCCCTGCTCATACATTCGATCTTCGGATCACGGATCCGCTCTACCCAGTTTTCCAATGATACTGCTGCCATTTTATTCTTTCTCCTTTGATATCCTCATAGTTCTTCTTCCTCCACCAGCTTTACATCAGCGGTCCGGAGGACATTTTCTGCTCTCTCAAAATCATCCGTGTAAAATACCATGACAGGAGCTTTCCCTTCGCGGATCACAAAAGAATAAATGTAGTTCACATTGATCTGTCCGTCTGCAAGGATCTTGAGCATCTGGTTTAAATTTCCCTTCTCATCCTTGAGCTCTGCGCCAATCACTTCGGTCACTCTAGTGACGAACCCACGCTTTGTCAGACTTTCTTTTGCTCTGACAGGATCATCGACTACAAGGCGCATGATGCCGAACTCCGGCGAATCAAATGTTGAGATTGCCCGGATATTCACATGCTCTTCTGTTAGCACAGAAGTCACATTCATCATGCTGCCCGGCTGATTTTCCACAAATACTGATATCTGCCTGATCATTACTATCACCGCCCTTCTCTGTAAACTGTCCTTCCGACAGCGTCTTTCCTATTCTATCATCTAAGCTCTTCCACGCCCCCGCGTCGTTCACTGTCCGCGCAGGACCGCTTTAGCATGCTCACTGTGTAATCCCGTATCCGACGTCAAATGCTTTTTTGTTGATCTCGATGGTCTTTGGAGGCACTGTTTTTTCGATCACCTCATACCACTGCTCCTTCGTAAAGTCCATATGCTGAGCGGCAATGCCGAGCACAATCAGGTTAAATACCCTCGGATTTCCCAGTTTTTTTGATTCCTGAGTCGCATCCACCTTGTAAACCTTATATTCCTTCTCAAGTTCTTCCAATATGTTCTCCGGATATTGAGCTGCCCCGATGACAACGGGCATGGGATCAATTCGCCAGTCATTCACAATAAGCACGCCGTCTTTTTCAAGAAAATGGGCGTACCGAAGTGCTTCCAGTCTCTCAAAAGCAATGATGACATCCGCCTGTCCTTCCTCTATAATGGGCTCTGCCACCTTATCACCATAACGCACAAAAGTGACTACGCTTCCGCCTCTTTGTGCCATACCGTGCACTTCGGACAGTTTTACGTCATAACCTCCCGCTATAGCCAGCCCTCCGAGAACACGGCTTGTCAGAAGGGTTCCCTGACCGCCTACACCGACGATCATAATGTTTTTTACTGCCATTCCTATTCCCCCTCCTTTACAAGCTCGATCGCGTCGAATTTACACAGGTCTTTGCACAGACCGCATCCGGTACACATGGTGTCGTCAATGTGAATGGTTCCGTCCGGATTTTTCGTCATTGCCGGACATCCTGGTTTCATACACATGCCGCACTTCTTACACTTGTCTGTATAAGCGGTATAGATCGGTTTCTTTCTCTTGTCAAGAAGAACGCACGGCGTCTTTGTGATGATAACAGATATCTCATCCTTTGCCGTCTCTTCTTTGATAATTTTTTCCACCTGCGCGATGTCAAGCGCGTTCACCTCAATCACATTTTTCACGCCCATAGCACGGCACACCGCCTGAATGTTAATCGCATAGGCCGGATCGCCCTGAAGTGTTTTCCCCGTAGCCGCATGGTCCTGATGTCCGGTCATCCCCGTTGTGGAATTGTCCATGATAATGACTGTTCCCGTCGCATTGTTATATACCATGTTCATCAGAGAATTCACACCTGTGTGCATAAAGGTGGAGTCCCCAATCACTGCCACCCAGTTCTTTATATAATCTTTGCCCTTTGCTTTTTCCATGCCATGTAGCGTGGAAATGCTCGATCCCATGCACATGGTTGTGTCAATGACGCTTAAAGGAGCCACCGCGCCGAGTGTGTAGCAACCAATATCTCCTGCGGCGTGCATCTTTAACTTATTGAGCACATAAAATACGCTCCTGTGTGGGCATCCCGGACAGAGGATGGGAGGTCTTCCCGGAGCTTTTGCCGGCTCCTTTAAATCCAGTTCCTGTTTCAGGATAGCTTTCTTTAACATGTTGACGCTATACTCTCCCTGAACGGTAAAAATCTCTTTCCCGACAGCCTTAATCCCCCATGACTTCACCTGTTCCTCGATCACGGGATCCAGCTCTTCTACAATGTACAATGTGTCAACCTTTGAGGCGAAATCCTCGATCAGCTTTCTCGGCAGAGGATTGACCATGCCCAGTTTGAGGACAGATGCTTCGGGTAGCGCCTCCTTGACGTACTGGTATGGGATTCCGCTTGTGATAACGCCGATCTTTGTATCCTTCATCTCCACCCTGTTAATGGGAAGGCTGTCAGCCGCCTCTGCCAACTCCAGATTGCGCTTCTCAATCTCGATGTGTCGCATTTTTGCATTTCCCGGCATCATAACATTCTTCGGAATATTCTTTTCATAAGGTTTATCTTCCGGAGTCACACGCTCACACAGTTCCACCAGTCCCTGTGAGTGCGCAAGCCTTGTGGTGATCCGGAAGATAAATGGACGGTCAAACTGTTCGCTCAGCTCAAAGGCTGTCTTAAAGAATTCTTTTGCCTCCGCGCTGTCAGAAGGCTCAATCACCGGAATCTGGGCAGCCCTTGCCACCATCCTCGTATCCTGCTCGTTCTGGGAGCTGTACAGTCCCGGGTCGTCTGCAACCACGATCACCAGCCCGCCGTTTACCCCCATGTAAGACACTGAATACAGCGGATCCGCCGCTACGTTCAGCCCCACATGCTTCATACACGCCATGGCGCGCGTTCCGACAAGACTCGCTCCCACAGCAACCTCTGTGGCCACCTTTTCATTGGGCGCCCACTCTTCGTATACATCGTCCTTATACTGAACAAGGTACTCACTTATCTCTGTGCTGGGTGTTCCCGGATATGCGGAGGAAACTTTTACTCCCGCCTCATACGCTCCGCGGGCGATTGCCTCATTGCCCAGCATGATCACTTTCTCTGCCATTTTACAGCCCATCCTTTCGTAAATCTGTTACTCTCTTTGCTTTTCCCTCAAAACGCCTCAGAGAGTTCGGCCCTACAAGCCGGATCTGAGTACCAAGTCCAAGCTGTGACTTAAGCGCCGACTTGATCCTTGCCTCCAGCTCGCTTAATTTCGCATAACTGTCAAGCAGCCTGTCGTCCGTAAGCTCCACAGTGATCGTCATCACGTCGAGACGGTTCTTTCTCTCTACAAGAATCTCATAGTGCGGTCCGATCTCATCGATCTTTAAGAGTACTTCCTCAATCTGTGTGGGGAATACATTGACACCCCGGATCACAAGCATATCGTCCGCTCTTCCGGATACATTCTCCATCCTGCAGGTTGTTCGTCCGCATTTACATGGCTCATACATTAGTCTGGACATATCCCCGGTGCGGTATCTGACTAAGGGCAGTGCCTCTTTTCCAAGACATGTTACCACCAGTTCCCCGCGCTCTCCCGGAGGGAGCACTTCCTCTGTCTCCGGATCGATAATCTCTGGAATAAACCAATCCTCATTGATATGCATGCCGCACAATTCCGTACACTCCCCGGCAACACCCGGACCGCACAGTTCACTCATGCCGTAATTCTGCGTGCAAACGAACTGATCGCCCCAAACCTTATTCATCTCCTCGCGCATTGGCTCGGTCATTCCCTCGCCGCCAAACAGCCCGATATGTATCTTCAAGTCTTTCGATGGATCGATTCCTCTCTTGCGCAGCTCCTCTCCTAAATGAAGGGCATAAGACGGCGTCGCCACGAGAAGGGTTACGCCCATATCCTGAAGAAACATAATCTGCTTATTGGTATTTCCAGAAGACATGGGGATCACGCTTGCTCCAATTTTCTCCAGCCCTCCGTGGAGTCCCAGCGCTCCCGTGAATGTGCCATAGCCAAACGAGATCTGCGCCACGTCATCCGCTGTTGCGCCGCCCATGCACGCAAGCCTTGCCACATTATTCAGCCACATATCAAGATCATTCCTCGTATATCCTACTACCGTCGGTTTTCCCGTTGTGCCTGAACTAGCGTGGTAGCGGACAATTGCCTTTTTGTCTACCGCAAAAAGCCCATCCGGATAATTGTCCCTAAAGTCCGCCTTGTATGTAAACGGCAGATTCCTTAAATCATCCAGTGACTGGATATCCTCCGGCTTCACCCCTGCCGCATTCATCTTCTCACGGTAAGGCTTGACTCTGCCATAAATATAGCGGACCGTATCCTTTAACTTTTCAAGCTGTATGGCCTCAATTTCACTTCGCGGCAGAGTTTCTTCCTTTGCCCATATCATTGTGTCTCCCTCCTTTGATGCACATTCCATATTGCTGTCCCGCTCCCTGCGCGGCAGAACAGACCGCGCAAGCGGTCTGGATTGCGCTGTGCGCAATCATTATACCACAGGCGTAAGAAAGGAAGCGCCCGGCAGGGCATTTACTTTCTAAGCTGTGGCTCACCGGTATAATTTCTGCGCAGCAGAACAGACCGCGCAAGCGGTCTGGATTGCGCTGTGCGCAATCATTATACCAC
>DSTMC04003__coassemble_658_pt1 | contig 79956 bp, 74 predicted proteins | sample DSTMC04003__metabat2_high_PE_018 | metagenome-assembled genome bin DSTMC04003
TATTACAGATGTGACAGATGAATCGCTGGGGACAGATGTTCAGGAATCTGTAAGCGAGGTGACTTCACAAGCGACAGAGGAAGTTAATCAAGTTGTCCGCTATTTTGAAGATCATATTCCAGATATTATCGCATTTGGGATGAAGGTAGTTTTTGCGCTCATATTTTTCTTTGTTGGAAGCAAACTTATCAACTGGCTGAGGAAGATTGTCAGGAAGTCTTTTGAACGCACCGGGACAGATGCAGGGGTCAGCCAATTCATTGACTCAATGCTGAAGTTCGGACTGTACGCGATATTGATCTTCATCATTGCAACCAAATTCGGGGTAGAGTCTTCCTCTGTAGCGGCGCTTATCGCTTCTGCCGGCGTGGCGGTTGGCCTTGCCCTTCAAGGAAGCCTTTCTAACTTTGCGGGAGGCATCCTGATTCTTCTGCTTAAGCCGTTTTCAGTCGGGGACTATGTAATTGTTACACAGGAGAACATTGAAGGCACGGTGAAAGAGATCCAGATCTTTTATACAAAGCTTGCCACTGTAGACAATCAGACGGTGGTCGTACCGAACAGCATTCTGACAAACAACAGCCTAACCAATGTAACGGCGAGACCAGAGCGCAAGCTGAACCTGAAGGTGGGCATCTCATATGACGCAGATCTGAAGAGGGCAAAATCTCTGGTGGAAGATATGCTTCTTCACGATCCGTCGGTCATACAGAATGAAGAAATAAGGGTATTCGTTGATTCTCTGGGTGAGAGCGCTGTGGTTATTGGGATTCGCGCATGGGTCAGCACAGAGGAATATTGGAATACAAGATGGCGGCTTCTGGAAGATATCAAGCTGGTGTTTGATAAAGAGGGGATTGAAATTCCATATAACCAGCTTACTGTGCACATGAAAAAAGCCTGTGAAGAATACGAAAATTGTAATGGGAATCACACGAAAATCATGACGCAAACTATGGAGGAAAAAAATAGTTGAAATTTTGTGTGAAACGAGATATAATAGTCAAGGCTCTTCGGTGAGAGGAGCCATAAGCCGGAATAGCTCAGTCGGTAGAGCACTTCACTCGTAATGAAGGGGTCGTCAGTTCAAGTCTGATTTCCGGCTTTGCAAAGGTAAGAAGCGTAATCCCCGAACTCAGGGGATTGCGCTTTTCTTAAATCATAATTAGAGGAGGTGGATGCTATGCAACCATCGGAAGAAACAAAACTTTTGTTTCAGAATGACCGTTTCGCTACGGAAAACGGCGCGGTCATAGACGAGGTGGAGGAGCATTATGCAAAATGCAGTCTTAAAATCGAAGACAGGCACAGGAACGCCATGGGCGCGGTCATGGGCGGCGTTTATTTCACTCTTGCGGATTTTGCCCTTGCAGTGGCGGGCAATTGGCAGGAGATGGGAAATGTCTCGTTAAATTCTGAGATTACATACCTTACTCCTGCAAAGGGGGAGCGATTGATTGCGGAGGCTGTCTGTGTAAAGGCAGGCCGAACTACAAGTTACTACAGGATTGATGTGAAAGATGATCTCGGAAACCTTGCCGCAGCGGTAACGGCGACTACATTCTGCGTGGCGAAAGGGACTACAGGCACATCAGATGTCGGGAAGACAGAACGCATGGAGACAGCAAGGACAGGAAAATGCGCAGACGGGAATGTATAAAGATAGAAAAATAGAAAAGGAATAGATGAAATATGGAAAAATCGAAGGTGTTTTTTACGGACATGAGAGCTCTTCCGGGCACAAGCCTGCCGGACAAGCTCAAAAAACTGATCAAAAAAGCAGGGATTGGTGATATCGACTTTGAGAAGAAGATGACAGCCATCAAGATCCATTTCGGCGAGCCAGGTAATTTATCCTTCCTACGCCCGAACTATGCGAAAGCGGTGGCGGATGTAGTAAAGGAACTGGGAGGGCGCCCCTTCCTGACAGACTGTAACACACTGTACGTGGGCAGGAGGAAGGACGCTTTAGAGCATATCAGCGCCGCTTATGAAAACGGTTTTAACATCCTCTCCACAGGATGCCATATCATTATCGGAGACGGTTTAAAAGGAACAGATGATGTGGCTGTGCCGGTTGAGGGCGGCGAGATGGTGAAAGAGGCAAAGATCGGCCGCGCTGTCATGGACGCGGATGTGTTTATCAGCCTGAGTCATTTTAAAGGGCATGAGATGGCGGGCTTTGGCGGATGTATTAAGAATGTCGGCATGGGCTGCGGAAGCCGTGCCGGAAAGATGGAGCAGCATAACAGCGGGAAACCAACGGTAGATCAATCCTTCTGCGTGGGATGCCGTGCCTGTTCCAAGAACTGTGCTCACGGAGCGATCACATTCCCGGAGAAGAAGGCGGTGATCAATCATGATAAATGTGTGGGCTGCGGGCGCTGTCTTGGCTCATGCAATTTTGACGCCATTTATAATGAGAATTCATCAGCGGTGAAGGAGCTGAATATGAAAATGTCGGAGTATACCAAAGCGGTTGTGGACGGCCGTCCGGCGTTTCACATCAATCTTGTCATTGATGTATCGCCTTATTGCGACTGTCATTCGGAAAACGATACGCCTATCCTTCCGGATGTGGGAATGTTTGCAAGTTTTGATCCGGTGGCTTTGGATCAGGCGTGCGCGGACGCGTGTAATGCGCGGGAGCCTATGCCGGGAAGCCTGCTGTATGAACATGTGCATGAAGAAGGATTCTGCGACCATCACGATCATTTTGTGAACACAACTCCAGAGAGCGAGTGGGAGACATGTCTCGAGCACGCGGAGAAGATCGGACTCGGGAGCAGGGAATACGAACTGATCGAGGTAAAGTAAAGAAGAACTGATCATAATTTTTTAGTCCTGCGCACCGATGCGGAGGAATGGGAAAAGAGGAAAAGAGGAAGAGAGGAAAAAGAAGATGCAAAGAGAAAAATTCGGCTCTCGGCTGGGATTCATCCTGATCTCAGCGGGATGTGCCATCGGACTGGGAAATGTGTGGCGCTTCCCTTATATCACAGGACAGTATGGAGGGGCGGCGTTTGTCCTGATTTATCTTGTGTTTTTACTGATACTCGGACTGCCGATCATGGTAATGGAGTTCTCCGTTGGGCGCGCGTCCCAGAGCAGTGTGGCCCTGTCCTTTGACAGGTTGGAGCCGCTGGGAACGAAATGGCACTGGTACAAATGGTTTGGTATGGCGGGAAACTATCTTTTGATGATGTTCTACACGACCATTGGGGGCTGGCTTCTGTTATACCTTGTGAAGATGGCTGCGGGAACATTCGAAGGGATGGATTCGGTGGCGATCTCGGATGAGTTCGGGAAACTGATGGGGCAGCCTGTGATCATGACTGTGTTTATGATCATTGTTGTGGCGCTTTGCTTCGGAATCTGCTGTATGGGATTTCAAAAGGGAGTGGAAAAGATCACGAAGGTGATGATGGTGCTTCTGCTGGCGCTGATGATCATTCTTGCCGTTCGCTCTGTGACCCTGCCGGGAGCGGGAGCGGGGCTGTCGTTCTATCTCCTGCCGGATTTTGGCAAGGTAAAAGATGCGGGACTGATGGAAGTGGTGTTTGCCGCTATGGGACAGTCTTTCTTCACACTGAGTCTTGGCATCGGGGCAATGGCAATATTTGGAAGCTACATTGACAAAAAGCGTAGCCTGACAGGGGAGGCCATCTGCGTGACAGTGCTGGATACCTGCGTGGCGCTGATCTCTGGTCTGATCATTTTCCCTGCATGCTTTGCATTTGGTGTGAATCCGGACAGCGGACCAAATCTAATCTTTATCACACTGCCGAACATATTTAACGTCATGAGCGGCGGAAGAATATGGGGAAGCATTTTCTTCTTGTGCATGTTTTTTGCATCCGCATCTACAATCATAGCAGTGTTTGAAAATATCATCTGCTTTGCTATGGATCTGACTGGGTGTTCAAGGAAAAAGGCGGTGGCTGTGAATCTGGTTGCAATTATTGTGCTGTCTATACCGTGTGTTCTTGGATATAATGTACTCAGCGGATTCGCGCCTCTGGGAGAAGGAACGGCAATATTGGATCTGGAAGATTTCATCGTCAGCAACAACCTGCTTCCTCTGGGAAGCCTTGTATATCTTCTATTCTGCACCTGCCGGTACGGCTGGGGATGGAAAAACTTCCGGGCAGAAGCCAATGCGGGGGAAGGGATCAAATTCCCGAAATGGACAAGGATCTACGTATCATACATCCTCCCCCTGATTGTACTCTTCATCTTCATCCAAGGCTACTGGAGCAAATTTGCAGGCTAGGCTCAAGCCTTGCGTATGAATAAATAAGAGGGAGTTCACCGTGCTCGCACGGGTGAACTCCCTCTTATTTATACATAGGGTGCAGCCCGTGAGTGAGATGAAGCCAACTGGAAACGAGCTGCAAGGTAATTAAAATTCCGAGATACGTTACAAATAAAATTCTAAATTCGGATAAACATTGCTAAAAAACACCTTGCTCTGTTCGCACTGGTGTCAAAGCAAGGTGTTAAATTATAGTTTTTTGACGTAGAATTTCTCGATTGCTCCGATTACTGTATACAACACCATCGCCATGATGCACAGTAGAATGATGGACATGAGCAGCCAGTTCATCTTGAACACCTGACTGGAATAAATGATCAGATATCCCAACCCATTTCTTGCCGCTAGAAATTCTCCGATCACGACCCCGACCAGACACAGTCCGATATTGACTTTCATATTGCTGATGACCGCGGGTATGGAGCTTGGAAGCACCACTTTCGTCAGGGCGTGTCTCCGCGTACCGTGGAGTGTATAGATGAGCTTGATCTTTTCCGGGTCCACAGTAATGAAACTAGTGTAAAGATTCATAATGCTGCCGAAAATAGCCACCGACATTCCGGCCACAATGATTGTTGTGGGCGTGGCGCCCAGCCAGACGATAAGAAGAGGGGCAAGGGCGGATTTTGGCAGGCTGTTTAGGACCACCAGATATGGCTCAAGTATCTCGGAGAGCTTGCGGCTGCACCAGAGCAGAACGGCTGCGAAGATACTGAGCACCGTGACTAGCAGAAAGCTTACGATCGTTTCGTAGAGTGTGATGCCAGTATGAAGAAAGATGGAGCCGTCCTCAACCATTTCCCAGAAGCACAGTGCGATCCGGTAAGGACTGCTGAAAATAAAAGAGTCGATGATGCCCGTGTTGGCGCAGACTTCCCATATTGCGAGAAAGAGAATAAGGATCAATAGGCGCGCGAAAAGAACGATCATGCGGTGGCGTTTGACCTTGGAGAGAAATAATTTCTGTCCGTGTGAGATTTTATTCATCGCGGTTTAACTCCTTCCATATCTCGTTGAAATAATTTTTGAATTCCGGCGCGTTTCTGCGGTTCAGAGGGGTGTCATTTTCAAGGGAAAATGTAATAGGGATGATGCGGAAGATACGCGCCGGACGTTTACTTAGGACGATGACCCGGTCGGAGAGGCTGACCGCTTCGGACAAGTCGTGCGTCACAAGAAGAGCGGTCTTGCCCGAATGGCGGATGATCTGCCCGATATCATCACTCACAGTCAGCCGGGTCTGGTAATCTAGCGCGGAGAACGGTTCGTCAAGAAGCAGGAGCTCTGGTTCCAACAAAAGCGTCCGTATGAGCGCTGCCCTCTGCCTCATGCCTCCAGATAACTGCGAAGGTCTCGAACTGGAAAAACGCTGTAAGCCATATTGTTCTAGAAGATCATCGGCGCGCTTTTTGATATCAGGGGTGGGGGAGCGGTTGATCTCTGCGCCTAGAAGGACATTACGCCGTACGGTCCTCCATTCGAAGAGATGGTCATGCTGAAGCATGTAGCCTATTTTTGATGAGTTTTCTGTCAGGGGTTTCCCGTTTAAGGACATATGCCCACTCTCCGGCTGCATAAGTCCAGCGATCAGGGAGAGCAGGGTGGATTTTCCGCATCCGGAGGGGCCGACCACTGCGGCGAACTCTCCGGGGTCAAGGGAAAACGAAATATTAGACAGGGCTTTTGTTTCCCCGCCCAGTGTATGATAAGAGTAATTGATATGATCCAGTTCGAGGATCGGGTTCATGATCTCACATCCATCCGTGTTGTATATATATTTAATGTATGAAATATCCTCGTTACTGTTCATGTTGTTTTCCATATATATGGCAGTGTTATATTGGCACATGTACTCAGAGCAGACTAGTTGTAGTATATCGGAGAAATGTGGTACAATAATCGGGCAGGATGTGAGGAAGCAGAGTTTTCCCTGCGCGCGTCAGTTTCAGAAGAAGGTATAGGCGATGAATGTACAGAAAGTAAATTATCAGAAAGAACTTGAAAAACTATTAAAAAATCTGGAGAGGGAGCAGAGGGTTCCGACGCTTCTAATCCATAGCTGCTGCGCGCCGTGCAGCAGTTATGCGCTAGAGTATCTGTCGCAGTATTTTAAGATTACAGTTTTTTATTATAATCCGAATATCTATCCAGAAAGTGAATACACAAAGCGGATTTTGGAACAGCAGAAGCTGATACATGATATGAATCTTAAGTATTCTGTTTCCTTTCTGGCGGGGAAATATGAGAAAGAGAAATTCTATGCCGTGGCAGAGGGTATGGAACATTTAAAAGAAGGCGGCGCAAGGTGTGTGAAATGTTACGAACTGCGCCTCACAGAGGCGGCGAGACAAGCGGCGGCAGGCGGCTTTGATTATTTTACTACTACTCTGAGTATCAGCCCTATGAAGAATGCCCGGAAGCTCAACGAGATTGGAGTGCGTGTGGGGCAAGAGTACGGCGTAGAATATCTGGTGTCGGATTTCAAAAAGAAAAACGGATATAAACGGTCCATCGAACTCTCAAAAGAGTACGGACTGTATCGGCAGGACTACTGTGGATGTGAATTTTCCATGAGGGAGAGGGAAGAAAGATTAGACCGGGCGGGCGGTAGGAAGAGCGCCGGTGATCAGCGCTGAGGATAGGAAATGCAGATTCTTTTACATTTAATAGTAGACATTACACACTTTAGTGTGATAAACTAAGTGGAAAATGCTGAGGAAAAAGAAATTTTCTCAGTATTTCAAGAAGCAGGATAGAAAAGAGGATGGGAAATGGCACAGTTATGGGGTGGCCGTTTCACAAAAGAGACGGACAAGTTAGTTTACAATTTTAACGCATCTATCTCCTTTGACAAGTGCTTTTATGAGCAGGATATCCGTGGGAGCATCGCTCATGTAACGATGCTTGCGAAGCAGGGGATCCTTACGGAGAAGGAGAAGGAGGAGATTATAGAAGGGCTTGAAAGCATCCGCAGAGACGTGGACAATGGCACCTTGACGATCACGGACGAATATGAAGATATTCACAGCTTTGTTGAGGCGAACCTGATCGACCGGATCGGAGACGCGGGCAAGAAGCTGCACACTGGCCGGAGCCGAAACGATCAGGTGGCTCTGGACATGAAGCTTTATACCAGAGATGAGGTCACTGCGCTGGATAGATTGTTAAAAGAGTTGCTGGAAACGCTTTTAACACTTATGAAAAAGCATATGGAGACTTATATGCCGGGCTTTACTCATCTGCAGAAGGCGCAGCCGATCACGCTGGCACATCATATGGGTGCATATTTTGAGATGTTTAAGAGAGACCGTCAGAGGATGAAAGATATTTATAGAAGGATGAATCTTTGCCCGCTGGGCTCAGGAGCCTTGGCGGGAACTACATACCCTCTGGACAGGGAGTACACGGCAGAGCTTCTAGGATTCGATGGGCCGACGCTCAACAGTATGGATTCGGTTTCTGACAGAGATTATCTGATTGAACTTTTATCCGCGATGTCTACGGTAATGATGCACCTGAGCAGATTTTCCGAGGAAGTGATTATCTGGAACTCGAACGAATATAACTTTGTGGAGATCGATGACGCATACAGTACGGGCAGCAGCATCATGCCGCAGAAGAAGAACCCAGATATTGCCGAGCTGGTGCGCGGAAAAGCGGGAAGAGTATACGGCGCGCTGATGTCGCTTCTCACTACGATGAAAGGAATCCCCCTTGCATACAATAAGGATATGCAGGAGGATAAGGAACTGGTATTTGATGCCGTTGACACGACGAAGGGCTGTTTGGCATTATTTACAGGGATGCTAAAAACTATAAAGTTTAATAAGAGCCGGATGGAAGAGAGTGCGAAGAATGGATTCACCAATGCCACGGATGCGGCGGACTATCTTGTGAATCACGGGGTTCCCTTCCGGGATGCTCATGGTATCGTAGGCCGTCTTGTCCTGTATTGTCTTGAGAAGAAGATTTCACTAGATGATATGTCTTTGGAGGAATTTAAGGCAATTTCGCCAGTATTTGAAGAAGACATTTATGAGGCGATCAGCATGCGGACATGCGTGGAGATGAGAAATACAATCGGAGCCCCGGGACGGGCAGCGATGGAAGATGTTATTGCGGCGGAGGAAGCATATCTGGCCGCTGAGTGAAAAGTACTAGATAATATGGAAGGAGTTTAGAAGAAAATGGATCAGAAATTAAGAGTAGGTATCTTAGGAGCGACAGGAATGGTAGGACAGAGATTTATTGCCCTGCTTGAGAATCATCCTTGGTTCGAGGTGGTGACTGTGGCGGCAAGCCCGCGTTCCGCAGGAAAAACATACGAAGAGGCAGTAGGGGGCCGCTGGAAGATGGACACTCCGATGCCGGAAGGGGTAAAGAAGCTGGTTGTGCTCAACGTAAACGACGTAGAGCATGTAGCTTCTACAGTTGATTTTGTGTTCAGTGCGGTGGACATGGGCAAAGAAGAGATCAAGGCGATCGAGGAGGCCTATGCAAAGACCGAGACCCCGGTTGTGTCAAACAACAGCGCGCACCGCTGGACCCCGGACGTTCCTATGGTCGTGCCGGAGATCAATGCAGATCACTTTGATGTGATCGTGGATCAGAGAAAACGTCTTGGCACAACACGCGGATTTATCGCTGTAAAACCGAATTGCTCCATCCAGAGCTATGCGCCGTGCCTTGCGGCATGGAGAGAGTTCGGGCCAAAGGAGCTGGTTGTGACGACTTATCAGGCAATCTCAGGAGCGGGAAAGACATTTAAAGACTGGCCTGAGATGGAAGGGAATATCATTCCGTTTATCGGCGGGGAGGAAGAAAAGAGTGAGCAGGAGCCGCTTCGTGTTCTTGGTAAAATAGAGAACGGCGAGATTGTGAAAGCAGAACTCCCCAAGATCACATGCCAGTGCGTGCGTGTGCCTGTACTGAATGGCCACACAGCCGCTGTGTTTATCAATTTTGAGAAAAAACCGGCGAAAGAGCAACTGATTGAAAAACTGACAAGCTTCAAAGGATTCCCGCAGGAGGCAGAGCTTCCTAGTGCTCCGAAGCAGTTCATCCAGTATCTGGAGGAGGACAACCGTCCTCAGGTGACGCTGGATGTTGACTATGAGAAGGGGATGGGTGTGTCCATCGGACGTTTACGGGAGGACAGCATGTATGACTTCAAATTCATCGGCCTGTCACACAATACGGTCAGAGGAGCAGCAGGCGGGGCGGTTCTGTGTGCGGAGGCGCTAACGGCGAAGGGTTATATCGCAAAAAAATAAGAAAAGGGACAGAGCTCTTTTCGATTGGGGACGTAGTAAAATCCGATTTTACTACGTCCCCAAAGAAGAATGAGATAAGGAGGCGGTACCGATGGGAATGACAATGACTCAGAAGATTCTGGCGGCTCATGCAGGACTTAATTCTGTAGAAGCGGGTCAGCTCATTGAGGCGAAACTGGATGTAGTCATGGCGAACGATATTACAGGCCCCATGGCTCTGCCGATCATCAGACAGATGTCGGACAAGGTGTTTGATAAGAACAAGGTGATTTTTGTGCCGGATCACTTTACTCCGAATAAGGATATCAAGTCTGCGGAGAATTCAAAAGCGATCCGGGAATATGCGAAGGAACAGGGACTGACATGGTATTTTGAACAGGGAAAATCCGGTGTGGAGCATGCGATTCTTCCTGAGGCGGGGGTTGTGACTGCCGGGGAGTGCATCATCGGCGCGGATTCCCATACTTGTACATATGGTGCTCTTGGCGCGTTCTCCACAGGGATGGGGACAACGGACGTGGCGACAGGCATGGCTACAGGGGAGATTTGGTTTAAAGTACCTAGCGCGATCAAATTTGTGCTTACAGGGAAGCCAGGGAAATACGTGAGTGGTAAGGATATCATCATCCACATTATTGGAAAAATCGGCGTGGACGGCGCATTGTATAAATCTATGGAGTTTACCGGGGATGGTATCGCGAACCTGTCTATGGACGATCGTTTTACAATAGCGAACATGGCGATCGAGGCTGGCGCGAAGAACGGTATCTTCCCGGTAGATGAAAAGACGCTTGCTTACATCAAAGAGCATTCAAAAAAAACCTATACCGTGTATGAGGCTGATGAAGATGCGCAATATGACGACGTTATCACGGTCGATCTCTCAGAAGTCCGTCCGACGGTTGCCTTCCCGCATCTTCCGGGAAATGCAAAGACCATCGACGAGGTGGAGGCGATGGAGCCGATTAAGATCGATCAGGTTGTGATCGGATCTTGTACAAATGGACGTATGGAAGATATGAGAAAAGCAGCGGCGATCCTTAAGGGGCACACGGTACATCCAGATGTGCGTGTTATGGTCGTTCCTGCAACACAGAAGATTTACAAAGAATGTATTAAAGAAGGCCTGCTTGATATTTTTGTGGATGCAGGCTGCGCAGTGAATACACCGAGTTGTGGGCCGTGTATGGGCGGACACATGGGCGTCATGGCGGCGGGAGAAAAATGTGTGTCTACGACAAACCGTAATTTCGTGGGACGTATGGGACATACGGAATCTCTCATCTATCTGGCATCGCCCGAAGTTGCGGCAGCTAGCGCGATCGCAGGATGTATCGCAAATCCGGAGAAAGTGGGTGAGGCACAGTGAGAGCAAAAGGACATGTTTTTAAATATGGCGACAATGTAGATACAGACGTAATCATCCCGGCAAGATATTTGAATTCTTTCGACGCGGAGGAGTTGGCAAGCCATGCAATGGCAGATATTGACCCGGATTTTGTGAAGAAGGTACAGCCGGGTGATCTGATCGTCGCTAATAAAAATTTTGGCTGTGGTTCTTCCAGGGAGCATGCGCCTTTGTGTTTAAAGACAGCCGGTGTAAGCTGCATTATTGCGGAGACATTTGCAAGGATTTTCTTCCGTAATGCCATCAATATCGGCCTTCCAATCATTGAGTGCCCGGAAGCAGCGGAAGGCATCGAGGCAGGCGACGAGGTTGAGGTGGATTTTGACAGCGGAAAGATCTACAACCGTACAAAAGGTACAGAGTTTCAGGGACAGCCGTTTCCAGAATTTATGCAGAAACTTATTGCCGCAGGTGGATTGGTAAATTATACAAATAGTAAAAAGAAATAAAATAGTGAATAAAGAAATGGGATACTGCACAATTGTGTGGCATCCCTTTTGTGAAAGGGGAAAAATGGAGAACAAAAATAATTCGGGACGACTGTCGGCACTTCTGCCGATTGGGGTCTTTCTACTCATCTTTCTTGGAGCGGGGATTGTGTTCAATGATTTTTATGCAATGCCCGCTATTGTAGCATTTCTGATTGCCCTGTTTGTGGCTTTCCTCCAGAACAGAAAAGTTGGATTTCAGGAGAAGTTAAAGCTGATTGCAGATGGAATGGGAGAGGAAAATATTATTACTATGTGCCTTATTTTCCTCTGCGCGGGTGGATTTTCAGGAGCAGTGACTGCGGCCGGCGGCGCGGACAGCGCGGTGAATTTAGGACTGTCTCTTATCCCGCCTCATTTGGCAGTAGCAGGGCTCTTCTTGATCGGATGTTTTATTTCCATATCAATGGGGACATCGGTAGGAACCGTCACCACATTGGCTCCGATCGCTGTGGGTATCAGTGAACAGACCGGATTCTCCCTTGCTATTTGCTCTGCGGCTGTTGTGTGCGGTTCGATGTTTGGAGACAATCTGTCCATGATATCTGATACGACCATTGCCGCAGTAAAAACTCAGGGGTGCGAGATGAAGGACAAGTTCCGATCAAATTTCTTGATTGTTCTTCCGGCGGCTGTTGCATCTTTCCTGTTCTTCTGGTTCGTGACAAGAGGCGGGGATTTTGAACTAAATGGCGCCTTGGATTACAGTATGCTGAAGGTGCTTCCTTATCTTGTTGTCCTTGTGGGAGCACTCATAGGAATCAACGTATTTATCGTGCTGATTAGCGGGATAGTGCTGTCGCTTATCGTCGGTATTGCGACGGGAAGCATTGCCCTCTCGGATATGTTTAACGTGGTTGGAGACGGCGTGGTATCTATGTATGATATTACGGTCATTTCGATTATCGTAGCCTGCATTGTATCTCTGGTGAGGAACAACGGAGGCATCACATTTATCCTGAATCAGATCAAAAGCAGAATACGAGGGAAAAAGGGTGCACAGGCAGGGATTGCGCTGCTAGCGCTGCTTGTGGATATCTGTACGGCAAACAATACGGTAGCGATCGTAATGACAGGCCCAATTGCGAAAGAGATCAGTGATGAATATGGTGTAGACCCGAAACGCTCTGCTTCTCTTCTTGATATATTTACATCCGTGGGACAGGGTATGATCCCGTACGGAGCCCAGCTTCTTACAGCAGCGGCTCTGACGGGAATTGAGCCTTTTCACATGATACCTTATCTGATCTATCCGATGCTGATGGCAATGTGCGGTGTTGTGGCGGTCATTGTAAGCCGGGATTGACCGATTGCGCAGGGGAATAAGCTATGATATAATCACAGGGTGAGATTAACATATTGTAGAGAAAAAAGAGGTAGCAAGATGAATTTGTTATACAATAGTACGAGAAACGGAGAAAAGAAGGCAACCGCATCCGAGGCAATCTTAAAAGGGCTTGCAGATGATGGCGGACTGTTCGTCCCGGAGTATATCCCGAAGCTGAATGTGACGATGGACGAGTTGAAAAGCATGTCCTATCAGGAGACTGCATTTGAAGTGATGAAGCAATTTCTGACAGACTTTACGGAGGAGGAACTGAAACATTGCATTAACAGCGCATATGATTCCAAATTTGACACAGAAGTAATTGCTCCTCTGGTGAAGGTGGGTGATACTTATCATCTGGAGCTGTTCCATGGCGCAACCATCGCGTTCAAGGATATGGCGCTTTCTATACTTCCCCATCTTTTGACGACAGCCGCGAAGAAGAACCGTGTCACAAAGGAGATTGTTATCCTGACCGCCACTTCTGGTGATACAGGGAAAGCGGCTCTTGCAGGATTTGCTGACGTGCCGGGCACGAAGATCATCGTATTTTATCCGAAGGGCGGGGTAAGTCGTATCCAAGAGCTTCAGATGGTGACTCAGAAAGGGGATAACACTTCGGTTGTAGCGATTCATGGAAACTTTGACAATGCACAGAGCGGCGTGAAAGCCATATTCGAAGATAAAGAATTGGAAAAAGAGCTCGCGGAAGCAAGGTATCAGTTTTCTTCCGCCAACTCTATCAATATCGGACGCCTCGTGCCGCAGGTCGTATATTATGTGTACGCTTACGCGAAATTGCTTGAGAATGAGGAGATTGCTCCCGGTGAGGAGATCAATGTGACAGTTCCCACAGGGAATTTCGGAAATATCCTTGCCGCATATTATGCGAAGCAGATGGGAGTGCCGATTGCGAAGCTGATCTGTGCTTCTAATGAAAATAAAGTGCTCTTTGACTTTTTCCGCACAGGCGTGTACGACAAAAACCGTGAATTTATCCTGACGTCTTCACCGTCCATGGATATTCTGATCTCCAGCAATCTGGAGCGCCTGATTTACACGATCGCAGGGCAGGACGCGCAGAAGAACGCGGAACTCATGGCGGAGCTTCGGGAGAAAGGCGTCTATGAAATCACGCCTGAGATGAGGGAGAAGCTGGCGGATTTTGAAGGTGGGTTTGCGACCGAGGCAGAGTGTGCGGAAACGATCCGCAAAACGTATGAGCGGACAGGATATGTGATGGATACCCACACCGCGGTGGCGGCGTCCGTGTGCGCGAAATACCGCAGGGACAGCGGAGATGGAAGGAAATGCCTCGTGGCGTCTACGGCCAGCCCGTATAAGTTCATCCACAGCGTAATGACAGCGATTGATGAGAAGTACGCTTCAGCTGATGAGTTCAGCCTGATCGATGAGCTGAGCAGTATTTCCGGCACAGCTATACCGAAGGCTGTCGAAGAGATCAGAAATGCTGATATTAGGCACCGCCGTGAGTGCGACGCTGACTGTATGAAGGAGATTGTAAAAGAGATTCTGAGTGTTTAGACCGGATATTGCTGGAAAATCGAAAGAGATTTTTTGTTATAGGGAGTGTGGAAGACCATGGACAGTATTTGGGGATTTATCGGTATTATTGTGTTTGGCTGCGGTATTTATGCCCTGTATTCTTATGGGAAGATGAAGAGCGCAGGGGAAATCAATGCCAACCTGCTCCTCGGGAAGGAGTTCATGAATAAGACATATAAGGATAAAGATGCATATATCCAAAAAGCCGGCCCAGCACTTTTGGTATTTGGGATCGCGGGATTGATATACGGGGGAATCGATATTATTCACTGTTATGTATATCCTATGCCTGTGCCTGACATAGTGGGAATGATTTTGTTTTTTATTGTTCTTGTGTGGTTTGGACTCTATACAACAAAATTAAAGCAGAAATATTTTTAGAATACCCAGAATAGCTCTGTGGTATTTTGAGAACCTATAAAATGCAGGATTTATTTTTTAATCCTGCATTTTTCCTTTTCAAAAACTTTTTTATACACGGGATAAAACTTTTAGATGAATTTACAGAAAAATTTTCTTTCAAAATACAAGAAAAGTCTGGAAAGATTATTGTTGATTTTTTGTCAATTTTTTTGTATAATGAGAAATGTGCCGATGCCAGAGAACGTTTTTAATATCTGGCGGACAATACTATTATAGAAAGAAAGAGGTAGAGCGAAACATGTCAAAGATTGATTTAACTCAGTACGGTATTATCGGAACAACAGAAATCGTTTATAATCCTTCTTACGAGACACTGTTCGAGGAAGAGACAAACCCGAATCTGGAAGGCTTTGATAAAGGTCAGGTAAGTGAGCTTGGAGCTGTCAATGTTATGACAGGGATTTACACAGGACGTTCCCCGAAAGACAAATATATCGTAATGGATGAGAATTCCAAGGATACAGTATGGTGGACATCCGATGAGTACAAGAACGATAACCACCCGGCTACACAGGAAGCGTGGAATACTGTAAAAGAGATTGCGAAGAACGAGCTCTCTAATAAGAGACTTTTCGTTGTAGATGCATTCTGTGGCGCGAACAAAGACACGCGTATGGCGATCCGTTTCATCATGGAAGTGGCATGGCAGGCTCACTTCGTTACAAATATGTTTATACAGCCGACAGCGGAAGAACTTGAGAACTTCGAGCCGGATTTCGTTGTATACAACGCTTCCAAGGCAAAGGTAGAGAATTATAAGGAACTGGGGCTGAACTCTGAGACAGCGGTAATGTTCAATATCACAAGCCGCGAGCAGGTGATCGTGAACACATGGTACGGCGGAGAAATGAAGAAAGGTCTCTTCTCCATGATGAACTATTATCTGCCGCTTAAGGGCATCGCTTCCATGCATTGCTCCGCGAACACAGATATGAATGGCGAGAACACAGCCATCTTCTTCGGACTTTCCGGAACAGGTAAGACAACACTTTCCACAGACCCGAAGAGACTTCTCATCGGTGACGACGAGCATGGCTGGGACGACAACGGTATCTTCAACTTTGAGGGCGGATGCTACGCAAAGGTTATCGACTTAGACAAAGAATCTGAGCCGGATATTTACAATGCGATTAAGAGAAATGCTCTTCTTGAGAATGTAACTCTGGATGAGAACGGAAAGATTGACTTCAAAGATAAGAGTGTGACAGAGAATACCCGCGTATCCTACCCGATCGACCACATTGAAAAGATCGTGCGTCCGGTATCCGCAGCGCCGGCAGCGAAGAACGTAATCTTCCTGTCAGCAGACGCATTCGGCGTACTTCCGCCGGTATCCGTACTGACGCCGGAACAGACAGAGTACTATTTTCTGTCTGGTTTTACAGCTAAGCTTGCAGGAACAGAACGCGGCATCACAGAGCCGACACCGACATTTTCCGCATGCTTCGGACAGGCGTTCCTTGAGCTTCATCCGACAAAATATGCTGAGGAGCTCGTCAAGAGAATGAAAGCGAGCGGTGCAAAGGCATACCTTGTAAATACAGGATGGAACGGAACAGGAAAACGTATCTCCATCAAAGATACACGTGGTATCATCGATGCGATCCTTGATGGTTCCATCGAGAAAGCGACCACAAAGAAGATTCCGTACTTCAACTTCGAGGTTCCGACAGAGCTTCCGGGAGTTGATCCGGCAATCCTTGATCCGAGAGACACATACGCTGACGCTTCCGAGTGGGAGGCAAAGGCAAAAGACCTTGCGGGAAGATTCATTAAGAACTTTAAGAAATACGAGAGCAACGAGCTTGGAAAAGCGCTTGTTGCAGCTGGTCCGCAGGAGTAAGACTAATTGGCAGTCATAATTAGATAAAAGACAAAGCCTGAAAGTGAAGAAGTTACCTCTGGTGAGCAGACTTCATTTTCAGGCTTTTCTTTCAGAAAAACTGTCTCAGTTTCTCGATGGCACTCTTCTCGATCCGGGAGACGTAAGAGCGGGAAATACCAAGTTGCCTGGCGATTTCCCGCTGGGTGTATTCTTCTCCGTTATAAAGTCCATACCGCATTTTTAAAACGAGCTTTTCTCTTTTGGAAAGCTCGTTTTCGACTTTTTCATATAGCTTCTGTATATTTTCTTTCAGGTAGAGCTTGTCGGGGACATCTGCCTCATCCGTTTCGATGATATCATAAAGTTTGATCTCGTTGCCCTCCCTGTCCGTGCCGATGGGTTCATACAGGGAGATTTCTTTTGACGACTTTTTCTTAGAGCGCAGATGCATGAGGATTTCATTTTCCACACACCGGGAAGCGTAGGCGGCAAGGCGGTTGCCTTTGTCGGGGTTAAAGGTGACAACTGCTTTAATAAGCCCGATGGTTCCGATGGAGATCAGATCTTCGGGATCTTCTTCCAGATTCTGATATTTTTTAATAACGTGGGCCACGAGCCGCAGATTGCGTTCAATAAGGATGTGCTTTGCCTCCAGGTCTCCCTCTGTGTACTTCTGGATGTAATACTTTTCTTCCGAGGGGGTGAGGGGATTGGGAAATGATTTCAAGGCGGCACCTCTTAGCACATTTGATATAGTGTATGAAAAAAATGTATGGTTCGTGCTTTTCCAAGCAAAAGAAGGACAGTGGGGAAGGTTTCAGGAGAAATGGCAGTAAGATGATCTTGACACTGTCCATGTGTGGGAGTATGATGGACTTACATTCATGGGAAATTCTGTTCCCAGTAATCTCGCCCTTACAAGGGCATCTGGCCAGTTCGGCTGGAAATTCAGTTTTATTTGACAAGTGGTGTTTGCTCTATATGTTTATGGACGGGGAACTCATGGGAAAGGAGTACGAATGAGTTTCAGTACAATTACATCCGCAGCTGTTGACGGGTTAGGGGTGGAGCTTGTCCGTGTGGAGGCGGACGTATCGAACGGACTTCCGATGTTTCATATGGTAGGCTATCTGTCGTCAGAGGTAAAAGAGGCAGGAGAGCGGGTGAGGACTGCAATACGCAATTCGGGGTTTGAATATCCTCCCAAGCGTACGGTTATCAACCTATCGCCCGCCACGCTGAGAAAAAGAGGAGCGTCTTTTGATCTGCCCATTGCCATGGCAAGCCTTATGTCTCTGGGACAAATACCAGCAGAGAAACAGAAGAAAAGCCTCGTTATCGGGGAGCTAAGTCTTGATGGGAGAGTGAGGAAAGTGCCGGGTATCCTGCCTATCGTAATGAAAGCGAAGGCAGCAGGAGTGTCCCGTTGTATCGTACCCGCAGAAAATATGGCGGAAGGATCCCTTGTGAGCGGTATGGAAGTGATCGGGGTTGAGAGTCTTAATGAAACGGTATCGGTGTTTCAGGGGAAACCAATGCCAGAAAAACAGTTCCAAGGGAGAGAGGAGGAAGAGCCGGAGATGTTTCCGGACTTTGCAGACATACGGGGGCAGGATAATGTCAAAAGAGCGGCAGAGATTGCCGTGGCAGGTGGGCATAATCTTCTCATGATCGGTCCACCCGGAAGCGGGAAATCCATGACGGCGAAATGTATTGCCGGTATCCTTCCTCCTCCGGATATGAAAGAAAGTCTGGAGATTACGAAGATATATAGTGTGCTTGGGATGCTGAATGAAAAGTCCCCGCTTATACGGAAAAGGCCGTTCCGTGAAGTACATCACACAGCTACCCGGGCGGCTCTGATCGGGGGAGGGATGTTTCCGCATCCGGGCGAAATCAGTCTGGCGCATGGAGGCGTGCTGTTTTTAGACGAGCTGCCAGAGTTTAAAAAAAGTGTGCTGGAAGTGCTTCGCCAACCTTTGGAAGAGAAAGAAATACAAATCACAAGAACATACGGGACTTATCGGTTTCCAGCGGACGTGATCTTAGTGGCGGCGATGAACCCATGTCCCTGCGGATGTTATCCTGATATGCAGAAATGTACTTGTTCACCTGCGCAGATTCAAATGTACTTAAATAAAATCAGCCGCCCTTTTTTAGATCGAATTGATCTGTGCGTGGAAGCGGAGGCGGTAAGCTACGAGGATCTGACTTCCGAGAGAAGGGCGGAGAGTTCCGCGCAGATAAGAAAGAGAGTCTGCCGGGTGCGCGAGACGCAAAAGGAGCGATACAGGGGAATGGAGATCACCGTCAACGGGATGCTGGATGAAAAAGGGCTTAAGCGCTACTGCGCTCTGGGAGCGGAGGAGAAAAGGCTGATGGAGCAGGCTTTTTCGGTTATGGAGCTGACTGCACGCGGGTACCACAGGATATTGAAGACAGCGCGCACAATCGCTGATCTGGAGGGGGAGGAGCAGATTAGGGAGAATCATCTAAAGGAAGCTCTTGGTTATCGTATGGTAGATAAGAAATATTGGGCGAGATAGGAGAAAGGAGTGCAAGATGGAATACGAATACTGGCTTTCTAAAATCCGGGGGATTTCTGCGCGAAAAAAATGTCTGCTAAGAGAATACATGAAATCAGCAGAGGCTGTCTATTATATAGAAGAAACACATTTGAAACAGCTTGGATTTTTGAGTGAAAAAGAGCATAGTGTGCTTATGAGTGCCAAAAAACAGGTTGTACCGGGAGAAGAATACAGGAGGATGGTTGAAAAAGGAATACGTTTTGTGCCGTGGTGTTCATCGGAATATCCAAAGCATTTAAAAGAAATATCAGATTTTCCATATGCGGTTTATGTAAAGGGAAGTCTTCCGAGCGAAGAACGAAAGAAAGTGGCAATGGTGGGGGCAAGAAAATGTACTCCATATGGGGAGAAATATGCCGTGGATTTTTCCCGGGCACTGGCCGGCTGCGGGGCGGAGATTATCAGCGGGATGGCGCGGGGAATCGACGGGATGGCACACCGGGGAGCGCTCATGGGCGGTGGAAGGACATACGCGGTCTTGGGCTGTGGGGTGGATATATGCTATCCCAAAGAACATATCGGGCTTTACGTAGACATTTTAGAGCAGGGCGGAGGGATTATTTCGGAGTATCCGCCGGGTACGCCGCCCTTGCCACAGCATTTTCCAGCGCGAAACCGGATCATCAGCGGGTTTTCCGACGTGGTGCTGGTGATGGAGGCGGGGCGCAGGAGCGGTTCTCTTATCACTGTGGATATGGCTCTGGAACAGGGGCGGGATGTATACGCTCTTCCCGGCCCGGTGAACAGTTATTTAAGCGATGGGTGTAACCGTCTCATACGTCAGGGCGCGGGTATACTGATTTCTCCGGGGATGCTGCTGGAGGAGTGGGAACTGTCCCAGACAGGAGAAACCAATGAGTGTAAAAAGGCAGACAAAAATGAAAAAATGCTTGAAAGTCCAGAAAAATTGGTGTATAGTTGTCTCGGTCTGTATCCCAAAAGTGTGGATCAGGTAGCAGAGGAAGCAAAGATTGATATTAAGTCTGCGATGGAACTGCTCGTTTCACTGGAACTGGGGGGATACATAAGAGAAGTATCAAAGAATCGGTATATTATAGCTTAGTGCTAGTGGAGGAATAAGATTTATGGCGCATTATCTTGTCATCGTGGAGTCACCTGCGAAAGTGAAAACCATCAAAAAGTTTCTTGGAAGCAGTTATACAGTAGCGGCTTCGCAGGGACATGTGCGTGATCTGCCAAAAAGTTCTCTTGGAATCGATATAGAACATGATTATGAACCAAAATACATCACGATACGCGGAAAAGGCGACATCCTCGCATCTTTGAGAAAAGAAGCGAAAAAATCGGATAAGGTCTACCTTGCGACCGACCCCGACCGAGAGGGAGAGGCAATCTCGTGGCATCTTGCCGCGGCTCTGAAACTGGATTCGAAGAAAATGCGTCGCATCACTTTTAATGAGATCACCAAAAACGCGGTGAAGGCTTCGCTTAAGGAAGCAAGGGACATCGACATGAATCTGGTGGATGCACAGCAGGCAAGACGTGTCCTCGACCGTATGGTGGGATATCGCTTAAGCCCGGTTCTCTGGGCGAAGGTAAAAAGAGGTTTGAGCGCCGGACGTGTGCAGTCTGTGGCACTGCGGCTCGTGGCAGACCGTGAGGATGAGATCAACGCGTTTATCCCGGAGGAATACTGGACCTTGGACGCGGTCTTAAAGATCAAAGGAGAAAAGCGTCCCCTTACAGCCAGATTCTACGGCACGGACAAGAAAAAAATGACCATCGGATCAGAGAAGGAATTAAAAGAAATCCTGAAAACGGTCGAGAATGCCGAGTTTAAGATCACGGATATCAAAACGAGCGAGAGGATCCGCAAAGCCCCGCTTCCGTTTACTACCAGCACACTTCAGCAGGAGGCGGCGAAGGCGCTGAACTTCGGTACGCAGAAGACAATGCGTATCGCACAGCAGCTCTATGAGGGCATCGATATAAAAGGAAACGGGACGGTCGGAGTCATCACCTACCTCCGTACGGATTCCACAAGAATCGCGGACGAGGCGGACGCTGCCGCAAGAGAATATATTTCCTCTGTCTATGGCAAAGAGTTTGCAGCAAAAGGACAGGGAAGGAAAAATGACGGGAAGAAAATTCAGGATGCCCACGAAGCGATTCGCCCTACGGATATCAGCATGACGCCGGCATTGTTGAAGGATTCTCTTACAAGAGATCAATTCCGTCTGTACCAGCTTATATGGAAACGATTTGCCGCAAGCCGTATGACACCGGCAAAATATGAGGCGACTTCGGTGAAGATTGGCGCAGGAGAATACTGTTTTACTGTGTCGGCATCCAAGCTAGTGTTTGAAGGTTTCCGCTCTGTATACACAGAGGCAGATGAAGAAAAAGAGGAGAGCAATGTGCTTGTCGGCGGTCTTAGCATGGATTCTGTCCTGACAAAAGAGGGGCTTGACCCCAAGCAGCACTTCACTCAGCCGCCTGCGCATTATACAGAGGCGAGCCTTGTCAAAGCTTTGGAGGAGCTGGGAATTGGACGGCCCAGTACGTATGCCCCGACGATATCCATCATCTTAGGGCGACGGTATGTGACAAAAGAGGCGAAGAATCTTTATATCACTGAGATTGGAGAGGTAGTCAATAATATGATGAAACAGTCCTTCCCAAGCATTGTGGATGTGCATTTTACAGCCAATATGGAAGGGCTGCTCGATATGGTCGAGGAAGGCAAAGTGCAGTGGAAAGAGATTATCCGCAATTTTTATCCGGATCTAGACGAGGCGGTGAAAAAGGCGGAAAAAGAGCTGGAGACCGTAAAGATCGAGGACGAGGTAACAGATGTAGTCTGTGAAGAGTGCGGCCGCAACATGGTTATTAAGTACGGGCCCCATGGGAAATTTCTCGCATGCCCGGGATTCCCAGAGTGCCGGAACACTAAACCTTACCTTGAGAAGATCGGTGTACCGTGCCCTGTCTGCGGAAAGGATATTGTAATCCGAAAGACAAAAAAAGGAAGAAGATACTATGGCTGTGAGGCAAATCCGGAGTGTGAATTTATGTCTTGGCAGAAGCCGTCAAAGGAAAAATGTCCGGAGTGTGGAAGCTATATGGTGGAAAAGGGGACGAAGCTTGCATGCGCCAATGAAAAATGTGGATATGTGACAAACCTTGACAAAAAAAGTTCATCAGTTCAGGCGCGCTATTAGAAAAATTGTATTGCTATTCTGAAAATTGCGTGATACGATAGATTTATCGAGTAATTATCAGTGTTTGTATATACAATTAAGGGATATACAGAGGAAAATCGGAGGAAGTAATGAGTGTACAACTGTTAGACAAAACAAGAAAGATCAATAAACTGCTGCACAATAATAATTCAAGTAAAGTCGTATTTAATGATATATGTGCTGTTCTTACACAGATTCTTGACTCTAATGTGCTGGTAGTCAGCCGGAAAGGAAAAGTGCTCGGCGTAAGTAAATGTGTAAATGTAGAACAGATATCGGAGCTGATCACGGAAACAGTGGGATCGCATATTGACGCTATGCTCAATGAAAGGCTTTTAAGTATTCTTTCTACCAAAGAGAACGTGAATCTGGAAACCCTGGGATTTTCTCCCGAGGCAGTGCAGGGATGTCAGGCGATTATCACGCCGATTGATATCGCGGGCGAGCGCCTTGGAACCTTATTTATCTATAAAAGAGGCACGGCATATTCCATTGATGATATCATTTTAAGTGAATACGGTACAGCGGTAGTTGGACTGGAAATGCTCCGCTCTGTGAATGAGGAGAGTGCGGAGGAGACAAGAAAAGAACATATTGTGCAGTCGGCAATCAGTACCTTGTCTTTTTCTGAGCTTGAAGCGATCATACATATTTTTGATGAGCTGGGCGGAACAGAAGGGATCTTGGTGGCAAGCAAAGTAGCGGACCGCGTAGGTATTACCCGCTCTGTAATCGTCAATGCGCTGCGCAAGTTTGAGAGTGCAGGTGTGATCGAATCCCGCTCTTCAGGGATGAAGGGAACCTATATTAAAGTGTTGAATGATTATGTGTTCACGGAATTGGAAAAAATTCGGAAAGAGCGTATGTAGTTCGGGAGGGTGACGACGATGTATGAAGGCAATCCTGTAGATCTGCGGATGGAGAAGGTGATATCCGCGGACGGCATCTTTGACGAGGCGACCAGACAGTGCAGGGTATGTAAATATGATCCGGATGAGGATCATATTTATCTTGAACTAAGAGAGGATGACCTCACAGTGATATCACTTGACGCAAAATACCGCTGCTACATATCTACCAAAACGGAGCTTCTTTATTGTACTGGGGTAGTAAAAGACAGATATTGTAAAGAAGACCGCAAGATTATAAAGTTCCGTATTGAGAACGGATTTTACAATGTATACGAAGGAAGAAAGATGACAAAGCGCGCTTGATGTAAGGCGTGCTTTTCTTTGTGTTTGGAATGTTTTATAAAAACCTTATAAACTTTATTGACAAATTTAAATCAGAGTGCTATTTTATATTCATGGAGCTTAGCACTCGTAAGAAATGAGTGCTAACAAAACTAAATTTAAGGAGGAATCACAATGAAGTTAGTACCGTTGGGTGACAAGATTGTTTTAAAACAGTTAGAAGCAGAAGAGACGACAAAATCTGGCATCGTGCTGCCAGGGCAGGCAAAAGAAAAACCGCAGGAGGCAGAAGTTATCGCTGTCGGACCGGGCGGAAATATAGACGGAAAAGAAGTTGTGATGCAGGTGAAGGCCGGCGATAAGGTAATCTATTCTAAATATGCGGGAACAGATGTGGAGCTGGATGGAGAGGAATACATTATTGTAAAACAGAATGATATCCTTGCAATCGTTGAGGCATAGAACACTAGAATTTGACAGAATATATAAAAAGGAGATGCTTAGAAATGGCAAAAGAAATTAAATACGGAGCTGAAGCCAGAGCAGCGCTGGAAAAGGGCGTAAACAAACTGGCAGATACAGTAAAGGTAACGCTTGGACCAAAGGGAAGGAATGTTGTGCTTGATAAATCTTTTGGAGCGCCGCTTATTACGAATGACGGTGTTACAATTGCGAAAGAAATCGAGCTTGAGGACGGTTTTGAGAACATGGGCGCACAGCTCATCCGCGAAGTTGCTTCCAAGACAAATGACGTAGCCGGAGACGGCACGACCACAGCGACAGTTCTTGCACAGGCAATGGTGCATGAAGGAATGAAGAATCTGGAAGCAGGAGCCAACCCAATCGTTCTGAGGAAAGGTATGAAGAAAGCTACAGATAAAGCGGTTGAGGCGATTGCGTCCATGAGCAGCAAAGTAAAAGGCAAAGAACAGATTGCGCGAGTAGCGGCGGTTTCCTCGGGAGACGAGGCAGTGGGCGAGATGGTAGCGGACGCTATGGAAAAAGTTTCCAACGATGGCGTTATCACTATTGAAGAGTCTAAGACAATGCAGACAGAGCTGGATCTTGTAGAAGGTATGCAGTTTGATCGTGGATACATTTCCGCTTATATGGCAACAGATATGGAGAAGATGGAAGCAGTTCTCGATGATCCATATATCTTGATCACAGACAAGAAGATTTCTAATATTCAGGATATCCTTCCAGTGCTTGAGCAGATCGTGCAGTCTGGCGCAAGACTTCTTATCATCGCAGAGGATATTGAAGGCGAGGCTCTCACTACACTGATTGTCAACAAGCTGCGCGGAACGTTCAATGTGGTTGCGGTGAAAGCTCCGGGATACGGAGATAGAAGAAAAGAAATGCTTCAGGATATTGCAATCCTCACAGGCGGGCAGGTGATTTCTGAAGAACTTGGACTTGACCTGAAAGAGACTACGATGGAGCAGCTTGGACGCGCGAAATCCGTTAAAGTTCAGAAAGAGAATACGGTGATTGTCGATGGTTGTGGAGACAAGAATGCAATCAATGACAGGATCGCACAGATCAAGAAAGCTATCGAAGAGACAACATCTGATTTCGATAGAGAGAAGCTTCAGGAGAGACTTGCGAAACTTGCCGGAGGAGTAGCGGTAATCCGTGTGGGTGCGGCTACGGAGACTGAGATGAAAGAAGCAAAACTCCGTATGGAGGACGCCCTGAACGCTACGAGAGCAGCAGTTGAGGAAGGCATTATTGCAGGCGGCGGCTCTGCATATATTCATGCGGCCAAAGAAGTTGCAAAACTGACAGAGATGCTGGAGGGTGACGAGAAAACGGGAGCGAAGATCATCTTGAAAGCATTGGAAGCTCCGCTTCATCAGATTGCTGCTAACGCAGGCCTTGAAGGAGCTGTTATTGTAAATAAAGTAAGAGAGTCTGCGCAAGGAATCGGATTTGACGCTTACAAAGAAGAGTATGTGGATATGGTGGATAAAGGAATTCTTGACCCTGCAAAGGTTACAAGAAGCGCTCTTCAGAATGCGACAAGCGTTGCATCCACATTGCTTACAACAGAGTCTGTCGTGTCCTCGATTAAAGAAGATACACCGGCTATGCCAGCAGGCGGCGGTGGAATGGGAATGATGTAATTCCATCGGGAATATAAGTAAAATAATAAAGAAATTTGATTTAATATTGGACCTTACAGCGGGATCGTCCGTGTTATGCGGATGCTCCTGCTGTAAGGCTTTTTTGTTAGATTCCGGTTTTTACAATGATAAAGCAGACGGCATCCATAAGGGAGACTTATAAATAGGACTTAAAATAAATCAACTTGAAAATGTGACATACGCCGGGAAAATGGTTGACATACGATGTGAATTTTTGTAGTATATCAGATAACATTGACAAATGTGGATTCATAAGAAAGAGAGGTCATTGAATATGGGAAAGATTATTGGCGAGGGGATTACATTTGATGACGTGCTGCTTATTCCGGCATATTCAGAAGTGATTCCTAATGAGGTAGATCTGTCAACTTACCTGACGAAAAAGATAAAGCTCAACATTCCGATGATGAGCGCGGGAATGGATACGGTTACAGAGCATCGTATGGCGATTGCTATGGCACGTCAGGGAGGTATCGGCATTATCCATAAAAATATGTCTATTGAGACGCAGGCAGAAGAGGTGGACAAGGTAAAGAGATCTGAGAACGGAGTCATTACGGATCCGTTTTATCTGTCACCGGAGAATACATTGGAAGACGCCAATAATCTGATGGGGAAATTCCGCATCTCAGGTGTGCCAATTACAGAAGATGGCAAGCTGGTCGGCATCATCACAAACCGGGATCTGAAATTCGAAGAGGACTTCTCAAAAAAAATCAAAGAATCCATGACATCAGAGGGACTGATCACTGCGAAAGAAGGGATCACTCTCGAGGAGGCAAAAAGAATCCTTGCAAAAGCGAGAAAAGAAAAACTTCCCATTGTGGATGATGAAGGGAACCTAAAAGGGCTTATCACCATTAAGGACATCGAAAAACAGATCAAATATCCACTCTCTGCAAAGGATTCGCAGGGCCGTCTTCTTTGCGGCGCGGCAATCGGAATCACAGCAAACTGCCTAGAGCGTGTGGAAGCACTGGTAAACGCCAAGGTGGATGTGATCGTGATGGATTCCGCTCATGGACATTCTGCGAATGTGCTCCGCACAGTGCGTATGGTCAAGGATAAATATCCGGATCTTCAGGTTATCGCGGGAAATGTTGCCACAGGCGAAGCTGCGAAAGATCTGATTGAGGCAGGAGTTGACGCAGTTAAAGTTGGTATCGGACCGGGATCCATCTGTACGACGCGTGTGGTTGCTGGCATCGGCGTTCCGCAGATCACTGCTGTTATGGATTGCTATGAGGTTGCGAAAGAATACGGTATCCCGATTATCGCGGACGGCGGTATCAAATATTCAGGCGATATGACGAAAGCCATCGCTGCCGGGGCGAATGTCTGTATGATGGGAAGCATCTTTGCGGGATGCGATGAGAGCCCGGGAACGTTTGAACTGTATCAGGGAAGAAAATATAAGGTATACCGTGGAATGGGCTCCATTGCCGCGATGGAGAATGGAAGCAAAGACCGGTATTTTCAGGAAAATGCAAAGAAACTTGTGCCAGAGGGCGTAGAAGGACGTGTTGCATACAAAGGAACAGTGGAGGACACGGTGTTCCAGCTCATGGGTGGCCTGCGTTCTGGTATGGGGTACTGCGGCACGCACACGATTGAAGAATTAAAGACAAACGGCCGTTTTATGAAGATCTCAGCAGCGTCTCTGAAGGAGAGCCATCCCCATGATATCCATATCACAAAAGAGGCGCCGAATTACAGTGTAGACGAGTAGAGTGTGTCAGGCGTCCCGCAAGGGAATGTCTGTTACTTGAAAACATAAGAATATCCTAAAATATATAATCCACCAGTTCAAATGATACTGGTGGATTTTGTATATTAAGATTCAATTATCAGCTTATTTTTGAGTGACATTGTTAAAATTATACAAAAAATAAAAAAGTTTTTGTTAAAATAAATTATTGAAAAAAATTTTTATTTAATGTATATTATTTTCAAAAGCAAACGTATAAAAAGGAGGTAGATTATGAAAAACTGGAAAAAATGGCTGTCTATGCTCTTATGCGCAGGCATGGCGACAGGGCTTGCCGCATGCGGCAACAGCAGCGGCGCCGCCGGAGAGGGCGGGTCAGATGCGTCAGGCGACGCAACGGCGATCACACTGTGGACATATCCGATTGGTTCTTGGGGAGATGCGGCAACAGTGGATTCTATTATAGCGGCATTCAATGAACAGCACCCGGATATCCAAGTGTCTGTCGAATATCTGGATTATACATCCGGTGACGACCAAGTGACAGCGGCAATCGAGGCTGGAACGGCTCCGGATCTCATTATGGAGGGACCTGAGCGTCTTGTGACGACATGGGGGGCTGCAGGAAAAATGGTGGATTTAAGCGATCTGTGGGATGATGAGGCGCTTGCAGATATTTCTGCGGTGAGTGAGGCCGTGGTGAATGCGTGTAAGTCTTCCGATGGCGTGTATTATGAGTATCCCTTGTGTATGAACGCACACTGCATGGCTATCAATTATGAAGTGTTTGAGGAAGCCGGAGCGCTCCAGTACATTGATGAGGAAACACGTACATGGACGACAGAGGATTTTGGGAAAGCTCTTCAGGCGCTGGTGGATGCAGGTGTTGAGACAACAGGCGTCGTATACTGCGGCGGTCAGGGCGGAGATCAGGGAACTCGTGCCCTTGCAAGAAATCTTTACAGCGCGGACTTTACCAATGAAGATCATACAGAGTGGGCGATGAACAGCGAAGCAGGTATCAAAGGATTACAGCAGCTCGCTGACTGGGTGGACGCAGGTCTTCTCAGCTATGATTCCGGGGCGCAGGCGGCAGATGAGCTTCAGTTATTTGCGAACGGAACGATCGCGATGTCCTTCTGCTGGAATGCTTCCAATGAGAGCAACTATGCAGAGCAGGTTGATTTCACGGCTTATGCGATGACATTCCCGTCTGACGACGGAGTTCCAGAGCTTGACGGCGGAATCTACGGATTCGGTATTTTTGACAATGGCGATGAGGCTAAGATCGAGGCTGCCAAGACATTCATCGAGTTTGTATGCGATGATGAGACACAGGGGCCGGAGAGCGTTGTTGCATCAGGATTTTTCCCGGTACGCTCCTCATTTGGCAACGTATATGAGGGAAGTGATCAGGAAGAGCGTATGACAGTATTCAATTCAATGATGCCGTACCTTGGCGATTACTATAACGTAACTCCGGGATGGGCTGAGCAGCGCACCGCGTGGTGGAATATGCTGCAGAACATCTTCAATGGAAACGATCTTGAAGAATCTGTGAATACATATATTGAGACAGCCAACGCAGCGACTCAGGCTGCTATGGGCGAATAGGAAGATTTGAGTAAAACCTGTTTATTGCAGGCTGAATTACAGGCGGAAGCACACCGTCATATAAAAGAAGGTGTGCTTCCGTTTTTTACAAACAATTAAATTGGATAAATGGGAGGGACGTTTAAGTGAATAAGCGAATAAATCCGTCCGCTATGCAGAAAACCCTAATCAGGAGGGAAACGATCTCAGCATATCTGTTTCTGGCCCCGGCGCTGGTGTTTTTTGTGGGATTTGTTATCGTACCGATGGTTATGTGTCTGGTTACGAGCTTTTTTGACTATTCCATGACAGAGTTCGCATTTGTCGGCTTTGACAATTACAAAGAAATGTTTCAAGACGACATATTTATTAAGGCGCTTGCCAACACTGTCCTGATCGTGGTCGTGGCAGTGCCGACAGTCACTGCTTTTTCTTTGTGGGTAAGTTCAGTGATCTATAAGATGAACGGGGCATTGTGCTCCTTTTTCCGCTGCATTTTTTATCTTCCGGTTGTAACAGGAACCGTTGCCGTAACGGTTGTCTGGAAATGGATGTTCAATAAATACACAGGACTTTTTAACTATGTGCTGGATTCAGATATAAGCTGGCTGGGAGATTCTAGAACAGCGATTTGGTGTATTATACTGATCTTGTTCACCACATCTGTAGGACAGCCTATTGTGTTGTATGTGTCAGCCCTTGGAAATGTAGATGATTCTCTGATCGAGGCGGCGCAAGTAGACGGCGCTACCTCAAGACAAGTGTTCTGGAAGATCAAATGGCCTCAGATCATGCCCACTACATTGTATATTCTTGTCATTACGACAATCAACAGCTTCCAGTGTTACGCGCTGATCCAGCTGCTGACATCGGGAGGGCCGAATCACTCTACGGAGACGATTATGTATTATATCTATTATCAGGCGTTCAAGCTATATAGATATGGATATGGAAATGCAATGGGAGTTATCCTTGCGATCATCATTGCTGTATTCTCGGCTCTGCAGTTTAAGGTAGCCGGAAAAAAGAATGATTAGGGGGGGGATAGGAATGAAAAGGATAAAAGCTACACCATATAAAGTCATAGCGGCTATTGTGCTCGCCGCCCTTGCTTTCTTCTTTATATTTCCACTATATTGGATATTAACGGGCTCCGTGAAGACGGCGGCAGTCATCAATGACGCGGTACCGCAGTGGTTTCCTTTGTCGCCCACACTAGATAATTACCAGAGGCTGTTTGATAACCCTGCTCTTTTGTGGCTGTTTAATAGTGTCGCGATGGCTGTTCTGGCCATGGCTTTGACATGTGTTACAGCTTCTATGGCGGGATATGCTCTTGCAAAGAAACGGTTTGCCGGAAGGGCGCTGCTTTTTAGTATCTTTATCTGTGCCATGGCGCTGCCAAAACAAGTTATCCTCATCCCCTTGCTTCGTGAGATGTCCTTCCTAAATCTTCACGACAGCATGTGGGCAGTGATTTTGCCGACTGTAGGATGGCCATTTGGTGTATTTCTTATGAAGCAGTTTTCGGAAAATATACCGGGAGAACTTCTTGAGGCTGCAAGGATTGACGGAGCGGGTGAGGTAAGGATGTTCACAGAGATCGTTCTGCCCATTATAAAACCGGGCATTGGAGCTCTCGCCATTTTTACATTCATCAACTGCTGGAATGATTATTTTCTGCAGCTGATCATGCTTAATTCCCGTACAAAATTGACAATCTCGCTTGGTATCGCAAAACTTCAGGCAGAAATGTCAACGGATTTCGGACTGATCATGGCAGGAGCTGCGCTTGCTGCTGTGCCGATCATTACGATCTTCCTTATGTTCCAGAAATATTTTACAAAGGGCATTACAATGGGCGCGGTAAAAGGCTGATTATTTGGGAAGGATGTGATTGTATATGAATAGGCTTGACAAATACAGAGGAATCATCCCTGCGTTTTACGCGTGTTATGACGACAATGGACGGATAAGCCCGGACAGGGTAAAGGCTTTGGCTTCCTATCTGGCTGGTAAAGGGGTAAAAGGTCTTTATGTCGGCGGCTCTTCGGGAGAATGTATCTATCAGAGCGTGGATGAGCGCAAGATGGTGCTTGAGTGCGTGATGGAGGCTGTCAGAGGCAGGCTTACGATCATTGCCCATGTAGCATGCAACAATACGCAGGACAGTATGGAACTGGCGCGCCATGCGCAAGAACAGGGGGTGGATGCCATCGCAGCTATACCGCCGATCTATTTCCATCTTCCGCCTTTCGCTATCGCGAAGTATTGGAATGATATCTCTTCAGCGGCGCCGGATACAGATTTCATTATCTATAATATACCTCAGCTTGCAGGCGTGGCGCTGGATACAGCGCTGCTTAAGGAGATGAGGAAGAATCCAAGAGTGATTGGCGTAAAGAATTCTTCTATGCCAGTTCAGGATATACAGATGTTTCTTGATGAGGGCGGGGAGAATATGATTGTGTTCAACGGACCGGATGAACAGCTTCTCTCAGGACTGGCCGCAGGGGCGTCAGGTGGTATTGGCGGCACATATGCTGTTATGCCGGAGTTGTATATGAGGATTTATGAACTGTTCGGAAAGGGAGAGATAGAAAAGGCAAGAGTTATCCAGAATGACTGTTGCCGCATTATTTATCATATGTGTTCTGCAAAGGCAAATCTTTACGCGGTCTTAAAAGAGATACTTAAAGGACGCGGAATTGACATCGGCACAGTCCGAAGCCCCCTGCCGGGACTGGAGGCAGAAGATTATAAGATTGCGGCGGCATGTGCCGAAGAGATCAGCGCTGCGGTTAAAAAATATTGCGAAAAGGCGGGATAAGATGAAATACACAAAAAAAGAAATACTGGACTCGATCAAGGGAGGGCTGATCATCTCCTGCCAGGCGCTTCCGGGAGAGCCGCTGTACGTAGAAGAAAAATCTATCATGTATCTGATGGCAAGAGCGGCCAAACGCGCCGGAGCAAAATGCATACGAACGAACAGTGTGAGGGATGTCAGGGAGATTAAAGCAGAGACCGGGCTTCCGGTGATCGGGCTGATCAAGCAGGTATATGAAGGATATGAGCCTTATATAACTCCCACTATGAAAGAAGTGGATGAACTTGTGGAGGCGGAGGCGGATATTATTGCCACGGACTGTACGCTCAGAAAAAGAGGAGACGGTCTGACGGCGGGAGAATGGATCACAGAGATCCGGCGCCGCTATGGAGACATCCTGCTTATGGCAGATATTTCTACTTATGAAGAAGGAGTGAATGCTTGGAAGGCGGGCGTGGACTTTGTGGGTACAACGCTAAGTGGGTACACATCATATTCCAGACAGCAGGATGGGCCGGATTTGGAACTGGTCAGAACGCTGTCACAGACTGTGGACATTCCCGTGATCGGAGAGGGAAAAGTGCATTATCCGGGACAGGCTGTAGAAATGCTGGATGCCGGAGCATATGCGGTCGTCGTTGGCGGCGCGATCACAAGACCGTTGGAAATCGCGCAGAGATTTATGGCGGCTGTGGAAAGCAGGGAACAGTCCTGAGCAAGAAGGAGGGACACCACATGAGGATAATGTCGCTGGACGTTGGCGGAACAGCAGTTAAATCAGGAGTCTATTGTGACGGGACACTGGAGGATGTTAGGGAATATCCCACGGAGGCGCAAAAAGGAGGCCCCCATGTAGTCTCCATGGTTAAAACGATTATAAAAGAATATGAAAAGAAGCATGAGTTTACCGGAATAGGGATCAGCACAGCAGGGCAGGTGGATTCTGTTAAAGGGCGGATTATCTATGCAAATGACAATATTCCGGGGTATACAGGCATGGAAATTAAGAGTATAATAGAAGACAGATTTGGTAAGCCGGCGGCCGTAATCAACGACGTGAATGCAGCGGCGTTAGGAGAGGCGCGCTATGGAGCGGGACGGGGTGAGAAAGACTTTATCTGCCTGACATATGGGACTGGAGTTGGAGGAGCAGTGTTTATAAACGGAAAGCTTTATGAAGGCAGCAGTTTTTCTGCCGGAGAGGCAGGAGCAGTTGTGGTGCATCCAGAAGATAGGGATCCTCAAAGCGATATTTTTAGCGGATGTTATGAACGGTATGCCTCAGTCACGGCGCTTGTAAAAAGAGCGCAGGAATATGACAGCAGACTGACGAATGGAAGAGTTATTTTTAGAGAACTGGAACGCAGCCATGTCAGACAGATAGTAGAGGAGTGGATCAGAGAGATTGTCTATGGCCTGACATCACTTATTCATGTGATGAACCCTTCCTGCATTATTCTTGGCGGAGGAGTTATGGAACAGGAGTATGTCCTTAAAAAGATCCGGGATCTGCTGGACATACACCTAATGGAGAGTTACCGTAAAACGACTGTCAAAAGAGCTCTGCTCGGCAACTGTGCCGGAATGTATGGCGCCGCGGCCCATCTGATTGAGAACGGATCCTTTTGATGTGGTCCGTATAGAAGTGAAAAACACAGGGGGATACTATGAGGGAGAATAATATTCTGTTCAATATTAAGACTTCATACAGCCAGTTTACAAAGGCGGAGAAGAAAGTTGCAGATTTTGTTATATCTTCTCCGGAGAAGGTGCTTTTTATGTCCATTACGGACGTAGCAGACGAATGTGGAGTTGCAGAGGCAAGCGTATACCGATTTTGCCGGACCATGAAGGCGAAAGGATATCAGGAATTTAAGATGAATCTTTCCTTCTGCTTGTCGAAGAGAGGGGCTCAGAGTGCTCCTGATCAGAATGTGGGAGCGGTGAATGGTTCTTCCCTCTTGGCGGACAAGGTGCTCGCCAATCATATCAATGCGTTGAATGCTACGAGACAGCTTGTTGTTCCAAGCCAGATTGAGAAAGTTGTAGAGATGATACATGATGCGGAAATGGTTTCTTTCTTTGGAATTGGGCACAGTCTTCTCACGGCAAGGGAGGCGAACAATAAATTCTTGAGGATTACAGGTAAGACCTCGTGTATTGAAGATTCTCATATGCAGGCTATGTCAGCCGCGATGATGACGGAAAAGGATGTGATGATTATCCTTTCATATTCAGGGGCAACGAAAGATACTGTTTATGTGGCAGAGATCGCAAAAGAGGCGGGTGCTGGGATTGTGGCGATTACCCGTTTTCGAAAATCGCCGCTGGCAGTATATGCTGATGAGATTCTTCTATGTGGAGCGGATGAGGCGCCCTTGGACGGCGGGTCACTGGGGGTGAAGATGAGCCAGCTCTATGTGGTAGACCTTCTGTTTCAAGAGTATTTCCACAAATACCACGATGAGTCGGAAGAGAATTTAAAGAAAACATCAAAAGCAGTAGTTGAAAAACTGTATTAGAGATGACATATCACAATGGAGAAGACGCAGGCGCGTCTTCTTTTTATACGAGCGAGCATTCATAGAAATTCCTTGCAAACTAGCATTTTCTGTGCTATACTACAAACGTTGCAAAAAAATCACGCATGTGGATCATTCTGACGGTGCCTAAGACGGATATTCCGGACGGTCTCAGAGGGGAATAAAGCATGCGGAAGTACAAAACCATGGAGGAAAGAAACATGAGTGTTATTTCAATGAAACAGCTTTTAGAAGCAGGTGTTCATTTCGGACATCAGACAAGAAGATGGAACCCTAAGATGGCTCCGTATATCTACACAGAGAGAAACGGTATCTACATCATTGACCTGCAGAAGTCTGTAGGAATGGTGGATGACGCATACAACGCCGTTTCTGACATCGCTGCTGATGGCGGTACGATCCTTTTCGTAGGAACAAAGAAGCAGGCTCAGGATGCAATCAGAACAGAGGCAGAGCGCTGCGGTATGTTTTATGTAAACGAGAGATGGTTAGGTGGTATGCTCACAAATTTCAAGACCATTCAGGGTCGTGTGAAACGCCTCAAAGAGATTGAGGCAATGTCAGAGGACGGGACATTCGATGTGCTTCCGAAGAAGGAAGTTATCGCCCTTAAGAAAGAGTGGGCAAAGCTTGAGAAGAACCTCGGCGGAATCAAAGACATGAAGAGGCTGCCGGATGCGATTTTCATTGTTGACCCGAAGAAAGAAAGAATCTGCGTTCAGGAAGCTCACACACTTGGAATCCCGCTGATCGGTATCTGTGATACAAACTGCGATCCGGAAGAGCTTGATTACGTGATCCCGGGTAATGACGACGCGATCCGTGCGGTAAAACTGATCGTTTCTAAGATGGCAGACGCTGTGATCGAGGCAAATCAGGGCGCAACAGTTGAGGAAGAGTATTATTACGAGGATGCTGCTGACGAGGCAGAGGCAGCAGAAGTTGAAGAGGCTGTTGAGGAGTAAGGAATAGAAAAGCTTCAGCCTGACTGTCAGGCTGGGGCTTTTGCTTCATTATAAGAAACTATCAATATTTATTTTAATGGAGGAATTTATCATGGCAATCACAGCAGGAATGGTAAAAGAATTAAGAGAAATGACAGGCGCTGGCATGATGGACTGCAAGAAAGCGCTTACAGAGACAAACGGCGATATGGACGCTGCTGTTGAATTCTTGAGAAAGAACGGACAGGCAAAGGCTGAGAAGAAAGCTGGAAGAATTGCGGCAGAGGGTATCGTCAAGACAGTTGTCAAAGATGACAAAGTGGCAGCGATCGTTGAGGTGAACTCTGAAACAGACTTTGTTGCAAAGAACGAGGAGTTCCAGGGATTTGTAGAGAATGTTGTAAATCAGGTTGTTGAGTCCGACGCTACAGACTTGGATGCGTTCATGGCAGAGGCTTGGACAGCAGATACATCTAAGACAGTAAAGGACGCTCTTGTTGAGAAGATCGCTGTTATTGGTGAGAACCTGAATATCAGAAGATTTGAGAAGGTAAGTGCTGAGAACGGATGTGTTGTATCTTACATCCATGGCGGCGGACGCATCGGCGTTCTCGTAGTGGCTGATACAGATGTTGTAAACGATAACATCAAAGCAGCTCTTAAGAACGTAGCTATGCAGGTTGCGGCTATGTCTCCGAAATATGTATCCCGCGACGAGGTATCTCAGGAATACATGGATCACGAGAAAGAGATCCTTCTTGCTCAGGCTAAGAAAGAGAATCCGGAAAAACCGGAGAACATCATTGAGAAGATGATCATCGGACGTCTCAACAAAGAGATGAAAGAGATCTGTCTGCTTGATCAAGTTTACGTTCAGGACAGCGACCTTACAGTCGGCAAATATGTTGACAAAGTAGCGAAAGAGAACGGCGCTAACATGACAGTTAAGAAATTTATCCGTTTTGAGACAGGCGAAGGTATCGAGAAGAAGCAGGAGAACTTTGCAGAAGAAGTTGCTGCTCAGATGGCTGGAAACTAAGCGTTTAGCACAAGCGCGGCAGATATATAAAAAGAGTCACAATGCGAGTTTACTCGTGATTGTGACTCTTTTTATATATCTATCGTGGACCGGCGAGATGTAGCAGAGCGGAATCGCGCTAAGCGCCTGTGTGGATAGAGGCGCTATGCAGACAGACAAAACCTTAAGGTATAAACGGCGGAACTTATTGTTTCTTCAATAAATCTGAAGACGGTTCTATAATTTTTACATCAAGAGAAATATTATAAAAGTACAGTGTTATGACATATGAAGTGTGGTAAAGGCAATGAAAGGGAGGATCAGTCATGCAGAAGTTTGTTTATGAGTATGCTACAAAAGTTTATTTCGGAGAGGGAGCGGCAAAGGAGCACCTTGCAGCGGCTGTCTCAGGTTACGGGGAGCGTGTGATGCTCGCCTATGGCGGGGGATCAGTGAAGAAGAATGGAATCTACGATGAGGTGAAGCAGATTCTCGAGGCTGCCGGGAAAAAGGTGACAGATTTTAACGAAATCATGTCCAACCCTACCTATGCAAAGGTACAGGAGGGCGCAAACCTTGCGAAGAAAGAGAACATCGACTTTATCCTTGCGGTGGGCGGCGGTTCTGTGATCGACTGCTGTAAGATCGTGGCGGCACAGGCAAAGACGGATAAGGACTTATGGGAGATGGAGATGACAGACCATCAGTTCCCGTCTGACGCGCTTCCTATGGGGGCGATCGTCACGGCTTTCGGAACAGGAGCTGAGATGAATGGCGGAGCAGTTATCACTAATGAAGAGAAGGTGATCAAGGCAGGTATGGCGGCGGCAGCGCCGAGATTCGCCATCCTTGATCCAACATACACAGCGTCCGTCCCGAAGATGCAGGTTATTTCAGGGGCATTTGACACGCTGAGTCATGCGATGGAGACATACTTTGGCAATTCGGATCAGGACAATGTATCCGATGAAGTGGCTCTTGCGATCATGAAAAATACGGTCGTAAATATGAAACGGTTGATGGGAAATGTAGACGATATGCAGGCAAGAGGAAATCTTATGTGGGATTCTGCCATGGCAGAAAGCGGCATTCTGAAGGTCGGAAGGGTGACGGATTTTCAGGCGCACCAGCTGGAGCATCAGCTCGGTGCATACACAGACTGCAACCATGGGCAGGGACTTGCCGTCCTCCATCCCGCTTATTACCGCCATATCGTGAAAGACGCGGAAGAAAAATTCACTAGACTGGCGAAGGAAGTGTTTGGAGCGGAGACGGCTAAAGCAGGTGTTGAGGCGCTGGCGGATTTCATCAAAGCATGTGGGCTTCCGACAAAAATGGGAGAACTGAAGTCAAAAGTGGAGATCACGCCGGAGGTCTTAAGGAAGGTGGCGAATACATGCAACGTGATCAAATGCGGCCCTCGGGAATTAAGCCGCGATGAGATCTATGATATCCTGATGGAATGTATGTAAGAACAGGCAAGCTTTCAAGAGCAGGCTGGTTGACAGTCTGCTCTTAAATTTTGAAGAGCATTGATACTGAGGTGTATATTTATGAAGAAAAGACTGACGGGTATTCTTCTGCTGACAGTGCTTTTCCTTGCTGTTGGCGGGTGCGGGAGAGAGGCGGACGATGGGGAAGTAATCAATTCCGCAAGCGGAGGAGAAAATCTGGCGGCGGAGCAACAGGATATGGATTCAGGCAAAAAGGACAAAATGCGACGGGAAAATCTGTGCCCCAAAATGGCGATACCGTGACAGAGGGGACGGAAGAGTACAGGGGTTTCCTCCTTGACAATATCCTGCACTCGGAGAATGACGGAGATATTCATTACAACCTATATGTGCCGGATAGCTATGACGGGAGTACGCCTTATGCACTGTTCTTTACGCTTCCCGGTTATGAAGGGCTGTATTTTCAGGGCGTGGGTGAAAACCTTTACAGTGAAAACTTCGAATTTGAAGCACAGAATTATGTGAAAGATATGATTATTGTGGCACCGCAGCTCTCTGACTGGGGAGAGACGTCGGCGGATCAGACCATTGCTCTTGTGGAATATTTTCTAGCGCACTATAATGTTGATGAGTCGAGAGTGTTTGCGGAGGGATATTCCGGCGGAGGGGAAACGATGTCTCAGGTAATGGGAAAACGTCCGGAACTTTTTACGGCATATCTCCAGTGCAGTTCCCAGTGGGATGGAGACTATGAGACAGTTGTAAAAAGCCGGACGCCGGTATATTTTGTCGTTGGGGAAGAGGATGAGTACTATGGTTCAGAACCGTCCCGGGAGGCATATGAGACTTTGCATAACCTGTACCGCGAAGAAGGGCTTTCCGATGAGGAGATTGGCAGACTTCTCGTGCTGGATATCAAGGATGCAGATTATTTTTCGAGTCAGGGAGTTTCATACCAGCATGGCGGAGGAAATCTGTTTGCCAGGGATAATAAGATCATGGGCTGGCTGTTTGACCGATGAAACCTCCTGACCGATGAAAAACTTGACAAGCTGCTGAAAATGCCGTATTTTTCATAGTGTAAACCGGAATAAGGAGGGAGCACTATGTATAATTTGCAGCTTGAGACTTTTATCGTTGTGGCAGATCTGGGCAGTTTTAATAAAGCGGCGGAAGCGCTTTATATCACGCCGCCCGCTGTCACAAAGCAGATCAACCTCCTTGAGAACGATCTTGGACTTCAGCTTTTTATCCGTACGCACAGAGGGCTTACCCTGACGGAAGCCGGAAAGTCTCTGTATAAGGATGCGAAATATATCATTCAATACTGTAAGGATTCTTAAAGGCGTGTCACCCATGGCTGAACTGCGTGCTAAGAACGGACACGAGGAACCGTGGCATGTGGATTATTTTGGAGTGGGCAACGAGAACTGGGGATGCGGAGGCAACATGAACCCAGAGTATTATGCCAACGAATACCGCAGATATCAGATGTTTGTCCGTGATTATAAGTCTGGCTCTCCTATACAGAAGATTTGCGGAGGAGCTAATGTAGACGATTATGAGTGGACAGAGAAAGTGCTGGAGACTTGTTTCCGTCGCGCGCCCGAAGAGTTGCATGGCTTTATGGACGGCCTCTCTCTCCACTACTATGTGCACCCGGAAGGATGGGAGATCAAAGGAAGCTCTACGGACTTTGACGAGGAAGTGTGGTATAAAACGCTGAAAAAAGCGCTGTATATGGAAGAGCTTATTGAGAAGCACGGGGAAATTATGGATAAATATGACCCGGAAAAACGCATCGGTATGATTGTAGATGAGTGGGGAGACTGGTTCACTTGTGAACCCGGGACGAATCCCGGATTCCTTTACCAGCAGAATACCATGAGGGACGCCCTTGTAGCCGGCGTTACCCTGAATATTTTTAATAAACACAGCGACCGTGTGAAGATGGCAAATCTTGCTCAAATCGTCAATGTTCTTCAAGCTGTAATTCTGACGGAAGGAGAGAAAATGGTAAAAACCCCAACTTACCATGTGTTCAATATGTATAAGTATCATCAAGACGCAGATCTGGTAGAAAGTAGTATTGAGACAGAGACTATTGGTTCTGGCGGGGAATGGAGGGTTCCGAACCTGACAGAATCCGCTTCTGTAGATCAGGACGGCAGAATCCATATTACGTTGACGAATCTTTCTGCGACAGAGGATTATGATATTGAGGCACAGATTGAGGGGGATGAGGTCCGTTCCGTATCTGCGACGATTTTGTCTGGAGAGATGCATGACATGAATACATTCGAGGAACCAGAATGTGTACAGCAACAAAAGTTTGAAGAGATACAGTTGTCTGGAAGTACCTTGTTATTCCGGATCCCCAGGTGTAGTGTGCTCCACATAGAAGCGAGGCGCTGATATGGGGGATGAGCGTTTGACCATCTGTAGAAAATGTCTGATCAGGGATATACCTGAAGCGGAATTTTTTGAAAACATGTATGATTATATAGCGAATATCCCGGAAGAGGATAAGGTGTCTGACGCAGAATATGAATGCAGGCTTAACCAGTGCAGGCGGTGCGGGGATCTCTTAAATGGCATGTGTAGGATATGCGGCTGTTTTGTGGAGATGCGCGCTGCTGTTGCACTACGGCACTGTCCGGGGCAAAGAAAAAGATGGTAAAACAAAAAGTTGTATTGATTTATCTTTGAAAAACCAATACAACTTTTTATTTTTACCCAAAAAACTGTAAAAATCTTTATGGGAACTGCGAATTGTATTGAAAGTTGTTTTGGCTTATAGTGTAATCGTAATCGGAAGAGAAGACGTGGAGAATATGCGCTATGGGAAAGAAGTATGAGAATATCATATCATGGGTAGAGCATGAGATTGAGGAAGGAAGGCTCCATCACGGAGATAAACTTCCGGCAGAGAAGGAGTTTGCAGAGCAGTTTGAGGTGAGCCGCCAGACAGTCAGAAGGGCTCTGGAGGATCTGACAGACCGCGGGATCGTGGAAGGCAGACGGGGAAGCGGCACGTACATATCCGTGAATACGCGGCGGTATACGGGGAAGGAGATCCGGGTCGCGGTCATGCTGACCTACGTGGATACCTATATTTTCCCAATGATCTTAAGAGGGATGGAAGCTGTTTTTTCTAAAGAAGGGTGTGCGCTCCAGATATCTGTGACAGACAACGCGGTGGAGAAGGAACGTATGATTTTAAAGGAATTTATCCGTACCCAGTCCGTGGACGGTGTGATTGCAGAGACAGTCAAGAGCGGTCTTCCAAGCCCAAACATGGAGTTGTACATGGAGCTTCAGAAGATGGGGATTCCGGTGCTTTTTGTCAACAGTTTCTATAAGGAACTGGATATTCCGCATATCAGCATGGATGACCAAAGAGCCGGATACCTTGCTGCCAGACATCTGATCGAATGCGGACATACGAAGATTGGAGGTATCTTTAAAGCAGATGACGGACAGGGGCATCTTAGGTATGCCGGCTACACAGAAGCCCTGATGGAAAAGGATATTAAAGTCCGGGGAGAGAAGGTTATCTGGATTGATTCTGAGGAACTTCGGGATATGGAAGAAGAGAGCACGAAGTTTCTGAAGCGGCTGCGGGACTGCACAGCTTGTGTCTGCTACAATGACGAGGCCGCGTATAAGCTGGTCAGCATCTTTAGAAAGGCTGGGATCCGCATTCCTAAGGACTTGTCCATAGTAGGGATTGATGATTCAGGACTGGCGAAATTCTGCACGGTTCCACTTACCTCTGTGAAAAATCCGGTGGAAAGGCTGGGAAGGACGGCGGCGGAGCGCATGGTAGCGTGCGTCTGCCGGAAGGAAGAGATGCAGACGATTGAGTTTGAGCCGGAACTTGTGATGCGCAGTTCCGTTCAGGTACGAAGCGACGTGTGACTGAGCCGATAGGCAGGATTCCATTGTGTAAAGGAAACATGCCCGTTATGCGGAGCGTATATTTATAAAAATGAAAGGAGAAAGAACAATGTTAGAACAGTTGAAACAAGAGGTGTACGAAGCGAATATATTGCTTCCAAAGTACGGTCTGGTTACTTTTACATGGGGAAATGTAAGCGGTATTGACCGGGAGAAGGGACTGTTTGTGATCAAGCCCAGCGGAGTGGAGTATGATAAGCTTTCCCCGGAGGATATGGTGGTCATGGATCTCGAAGGAAACAAAGTGGAAGGAAAGTACAATCCTTCTTCGGACACACCGACCCACATGGTATTGTACAACCGGTTCCCAGAGGTGGGAGGTATCGTACACACACATTCTGCATGGGCGACGAGTTGGGCGCAGGCAGGGCTTGATATCCCGTGCTATGGCACGACCCACGCAGACTATATTTATGGGGAGATCCCCTGTGTGCGCAATCTGACGAAAGACGAGATCGATGACGCATATGAGAAAAACACAGGCGTGTTGATTGCGGATGAGTTTGAAGTTCGGGGAAAGGATCCAGCTGCGGTTCCAGCGGTTCTGTGTAAGAATCACGGTGTGTTCACATGGGGGAAAGATGCTCATGAGGCGGTACACAACGCGGTTGTCGCTGAGGAAGTGGCGAAGATGGCGGCAAGATGCCGGATGATCAATCCTAATGTGATGCCTGCTCCAAAGGAATTGCAGGATAAGCATTATTACAGGAAGCACGGAGACAATGCATATTACGGGCAGAGATAAGGTGACAGGGGTATGATATTTCGCCCGGAATTATAAAGATCAAGGAGGAAATTAAAATGTTAAAAAGAAAAGACTACAAATTCTGGTTTTGCACAGGTTCACAGGATCTCTATGGGGATGAATGCCTTGCAAATGTTGCGGAGCATGCCAAGATCATTGTGGCGAAGCTCAATGAATCAGGGGTGCTTCCCTATGAGATTGTGTGGAAACCGACGCTCATTACAAACGAGCTGATCCGCAAGACGTTTAATGAGGCAAATACGGACGAGACATGTGCGGGTGTTATCACATGGATGCACACGTTCTCCCCGGCGAAATCATGGATCTTGGGGCTTCAGGAGTACAGGAAGCCGTTGCTTCACCTTCATACACAGTTTAATCAGGAAATTCCCTATGATACCATTGATATGGATTTTATGAATGAGAACCAGTCTGCCCACGGCGGAAGAGAGTTCGGACACATTTTCACTCGCATGGGAATCGAGAGAAAGGTGATCGTAGGGCACTGGTCCGACAAAAATGTGCAGAAAAAGATTGCTTCATGGATGAGAACAGCTATCGGCGTCATCGAGAGTAGCCACGTTCGTGTCATGAGGATTGCGGACAATATGAGAAATGTCGCTGTCACCGAGGGTGACAAGGTAGAGGCTCAGATCAAGTTCGGATGGGAGGTCGACGCTTACCCGGTCGATGAAATCGCAGAGGTGGTGGACGCCGTATGTGAGAGCGATGTGAAGGCGCTTGTGGACGAGTATTATGATACATATGACATTCTTTTGGAAGGAAGAGATCCTGAAAAGTTCCGCCGCCATGTGGCAGTACAGGCGCAGATCGAGCTTGGTTTTGAGCGGTTCCTCGAAGAGAAGGATTATCAGGCGATCGTTACACATTTCGGCGACCTTGGCAGCCTGAAACAGCTTCCGGGACTGGCGATCCAGAGACTGATGCAGAAAGGATACGGGTTCGGCGCTGAGGGAGACTGGAAAACAGCGGCGATGGTGCGTATCATGAAGATCATGACAGAGGGCATGGAGGGCGCGAAAGGAACATCTTTCATGGAGGACTATACCTATAATTTAGTACCGGGCAAGGAAGGAATCCTTCAGGCGCATATGCTGGAGGTCTGCCCGACGATCTCCGACGGCCCTATCAGCATTAAGGTAAACCCGCTTTCTATGGGTGACAGGGAAGACCCGGCAAGACTGGTGTTCACATCAAAGACAGGTCCCGCTGTTGCCACATCGCTGATTGATCTCGGTGACAGATTCCGTCTTATCATCAACGACGTGAACTGTAAAAAGACGGAGAAACCGATGCCGAAACTTCCGGTAGCAACCGCATTCTGGACACCGGAGCCGAACCTTCAGACAGGGGCAGAGGCGTGGATCTTATGCGGCGGCGCTCATCACACGGCATTTTCCTATGATTTGACTTCTGAGCAGATGGGAGACTGGGCGGCAGCAATGGGAATCGAAGCGGTATACATTGATAAGGATACAACGATCCGTGGCTTGAAAAATGAACTTAGATGGAACGAGATCGCATACAGAAAATAGAAACCCGTTGAAAACTTGCTCCGGCAACTGTATAATAACAGAGGACAAAAGAAAACAGTAAAGGAGCATGAAATATGAATATCAAGATCGGTATCTTAGGCTATGGCAACCTCGGCAGAGGTGTGGAGTGCGCGATAAAACAAAATGATGATATGTCTCTTGCGGCAGTATTTACACGCAGAGACCCGGCGTCAGTGAGTATTCTGACAGAAGGCGTCCCGGTATGCAGGATCGAAGATGCGGCAGAGTGGAAAGACAAGATCGACGTTATGATCCTTTGTGGCGGGAGCGCTACAGATCTCCCGGAGCAGACGCCTCAGTTTGCCCGCATGTTCAACGTGATCGACAGTTTTGACACCCACGCGAGAATTCCGGAGCATTATGCGAATGTGGATACGGCGGCAAAAGAGGGAAATAAGGTGGGTATTATTTCCGTGGGCTGGGATCCGGGCATGTTTTCCCTGAATAGGCTGTACGCCAACGCCATCCTTCCCGAAGGAAAGGATTATACATTCTGGGGCAAGGGTGTTAGCCAGGGGCATTCCGACGCGATCCGCAGAGTAGAGGGCGTAAAAGATGCGAAGCAATACACGATCCCTGTGGATGCAGCCCTTGCAGCCGTGAGAAACGGAGAGAATCCAGAGCTTACCACGAGACAGAAGCACACGAGAGAGTGTTTCGTTGTTCTTGAGGAAGGCGCGGATGCTGCAAAGGTAGAGGAAGAGATCAAGACAATGCCGAACTATTTCTCGGATTATGATACAACGGTGCATTTTATCAGCGAGGAAGAGTTAAAGAGAGAACACAGCGGCATTCCCCACGGAGGATTCGTATTAAGAAGCGGGAAAACGGGCTGGAACGGTGAAAACAGTCATCTGATTGAGTACAGTCTGAAGCTGGACTCTAATCCGGAGTTTACCTCTTCTGTTCTCGTGGCATATGCCCGGGCAGCATACAAATTGTCCGTGGAGGGCGTATCTGGCTGCAAGACAGTATTTGATATTGCACCGGCTTACTTAAGCGCAAAGAGCGGCGAAGAGCTGAGAAAGTCTATGCTGTAACTGAAAATGTTAAGATAAGCTATGCCGTGCTAAAAGCATGAAAGATCAGAATGATCTATGTTGTGCTAAGGTCATGAGAGAAGATACCGTGGAACGAAAAAGGGAATCCCCTTTGGTCTGCGGTATTTTCCTATTCTATAAGAAAGTTTGCAGAACTTCTTATAGAGCAGAAAGCCCTCCGGGCAGGATGTGAGGCAGCCGTGGCTTAAGAGAGACGATACGGAAGGATTCAGGGATCAGGATAAGGAGGATCATAGTATGAGAAGTAAAGAACAGATCAGGAAGATGATTGATTCAGGCCGCGCGGTGCTCGGGATCGAGTTTGGTTCCACAAGGATCAAGGCGGTTCTCATTGACGAGGATAAATCCCCCATAGCTTCCGGAAGCTATGATTGGGAAAACCAGTATGTAGATCATATATGGACCTATGATATGGAGGAGATCTGTAAAGGGCTTCAGGGCTGCTACGGCGCGCTTGTAAAAAATGTGGAGGAACAGTACGGTGTGAAGCTTGTGAAACTGGGGGCAATGGGGGTTAGCGCCATGATGCACGGCTATCTGGCGTTTGACGGGAAGGATGAGCTTCTTGTTCCCTTCCGCACATGGAGGAATACAATCACGGGCGAGGCGTCTGAAAAACTGACGGAGCTGTTTTCTTATCATATTCCTCAGCGATGGAGCATCGCTCATCTGTACCAGGCAATATTAAACGGTGAGGATCATGTAAAAGACGTCCGTTTCTTCACGACACTGGCAGGATACATCCACTGGAAGCTGACCGGGCAGAAGGTGATCGGAAGCGGTGATGCTGCCGGGATGTTCCCCATTGATATCGAGATGAAAGACTACAACAGCAGAATGCTGGATCAGTTTGACGAGCTGGTTGCAGACAAAGGATTTCCGTGGAAGATCCGGGAGCTTCTTCCAAAAGTGCTCCTTGCAGGAGAGGACGCGGGCTATATGACCGAGGAGGGGGCGAAACTCCTCGACCCTACGGGAACGCTTCAGGCAGGAACACCCATGTGCCCGCCGGAAGGAGATGCGGGTACGGGAATGGCTGCGACCAACAGCGTGGCTGTCCGCACAGGAAATGTCTCCGCGGGAACAAGTGTATTTGCCATGGCAGTTCTTGAAAAAGATCTGACAAAGCCCTATGAGGAGATCGATCTTGTCACGACTCCAGCAGGAGATCTTGTTGCCATGGTGCACTGCAACAACTGTACTTCCGACCTAAACGCATGGGTTGGCCTGTTTAAAGATTTCGCAGAGAGCTTCGGCGTGGATGTGGATATGAACAAGCTGTTTGGAACTCTCTACAATAAAGCATTGGAAGGGGATGCTGACTGCGGAGGACTTCTGGCTTACAACTATTTCTCGGGAGAGCACATCACGGGCTTTGATGAGGGTCGTCCCTTGTTCGTGCGCTCACCTGAAAGCAAATTTAATCTTGCGAACTTCATGAGGGTACATCTGTACACATCACTCGGCGCTCTTAAGACAGGAATGGATATCTTGCTTAAGAAAGAAAATGTGAAGCTGGACCGCATGATGGGACACGGCGGCTTATTCAAGACAAAAGGCGTGGGACAGCGCATCCTTGCCGGGGCGATCGACACTCCTGTCTATGTCATGGAGACCGCGGGAGAGGGTGGCGCATGGGGAATCGCGCTGCTGGCGGATTATCTCGTGAATAAGGAGGAAGGCGAGAGCCTGACAGATTATCTTGACAATAAAGTATTCCATGACGCAGAAGGATCGGGTATGGATCCGGATGCCGGGGATGTGGAAGGATATGAGAAATTCATGGAGAGATACACAAAAGGCCTTACTATTGAGAGGGCGGCGGTAGACGCAGGGATTTGAATTCATAGCCGCCTTGTTTTACAATAACTGCTCAAATGTGTCGTAAAAAGTAGGATAGGACACTTCCACGCACTTGCTGTCCAGTATCTTTGTATTTCCTTTCGCCACCAGAGCGGCGATGGAGAATGCCATAGCGATTCTGTGGTCGAGAAGCGTATGGATGGACGCGCCTTTTAAGCGTCCTCCGTTGATGATCATCCCATCTTCGGTGGGAGTTACATCACATCCCATAGCTCTTAGGTTATCCGTGACTGTCTCGATGCGGTCTGTCTCTTTTACTTTCAGTTCTGCTGCGTCTTTTATGACGGTTGTTCCCTCCGCCACAGCTGCCATGACCGCGATGACAGGAATCTCATCGATCAGGGTGGGGATGATATCTCCCTCTATTGTAGTGCCGTGCAGCCGGCTCGTTCTGACAAGGATATCCGCGATTTTCTCACCGCCTTCTGTGCGCTCGTTGAGCAGGGCGATATCGCCGCCCATGTCCTCGCATACTTTCAGTATGCCTGCACGTGTAGGGTTGATGCCTACATTTTCGATAAGGATCTCGGAATCAGGAACAATCAATCCCGCTGCGATAAAATAAGCGGCGGAAGAAATATCCCCGGGAACTGTTATCTTCTGCCCGTACAATTCCTTGCACGGAGAAATGGCGGCTGTTGCTTTTGTGGTGTCCAGCGCGTGGCTGGAGCGGATGTCCGCGCCGAACTCTCTGAGCATCAGTTCCGTGTGGTTTCGAGAGAGGGAGGGTTCCGTGACGGAAGTCTCCCCATCTGCATACAGCCCTGCCAGAAGGATGCAGGATTTGACCTGAGCGGACGCGACCGGGGAATCATAGTGGATTCCGTGCAGTTTGCCCGGTGAGATATAGAGAGGGGCACACCCGTTTCTTAAGATACTAGAGATGTTGGCTCCCATCCGGGTAAGAGGTTCCATGATCCGCTTCATAGGGCGGGAATTCAGTGATTCGTCCCCGGAAAGCTTTGACTCGAAAGGCTGTCCTGCAAGAATACCAGACAAAAGTCTTGTCGTAGTCCCGCTGTTGCCCACGTCCAGTATGTCCGAAGGAGCGTGCAGACCGTGCAGGCCTTTTCCATGTACGGTGATAACGTCGTCAGTTTCCTTGATATCGATGCCCATGGTGCGGAAGCAGCGGATCGTGGCGAGACAGTCCGCCCCTTTCAGGAAATTGTGTATCTCTGTTGTCCCTTTTGCGATAGAGCCGAACATAATACATCTGTGTGAGACTGATTTGTCACCCGGAACGGTAACTTTTCCGCGAAGTCCGGTAATGCTGCATAATTCCATTTTATTTATCCTCATCTTTCATATACAATATATCGGTATTTCTGAAGCAATTCCGCCGCCTTTGCGGAAGACGCCCCATCGTAAAATTCAATGCGCAGCACACCTTCCTCGAATTCCCTGTTGTGTAGGATACCGATGTTTTTAATATTGATGTTGTTGCTGGCGAGGATGGTCGCGATTGTGGCGATTCCGCCCGCCTCATCAATAATATCACAGTATACGGCAAACTGTTTTTTTATCGGTCCGGCAGAGCTGTCTGGCATGGAATTGCGATAGTCCCTCGATGATTCGAACAGCGTGTACAGCGCCGTCTCATCGCCGGTATCTACAGCTTCTTTTGCTTTTTCCAGCGCCTCAATATATTTCCCTAATATATGGGAAATATTTTCCCCGTTCTTTAAGCATATCTGCTGCCACATAACAGGGGAGGAGGAAGCAATGCGCGTAAGATCCTTGAACCCTCCGGCAGCGAGCGCCTTCATCAGCTCATCCTTTGTGTCCGTGTCCCGGACAAAATTGACAAGGGAGGAGGCGATGAGGTGGGGAAGATGGCTGACCGTGCCTGTAACAAAGTCGTGTTCACGGTAATCAAGCACGATGGGAAGCGCCTTTAAAGAAGATACGAGGTCCCTGTAAGCATGGATTTTCTCCTTAGACACCTTCGCCGAGGGGGTCAGAATGTAATAAGCGTTTTCGATGAGATGTGCCTTGGAGTTGGAAAACCCGCTTTTCTCTGAGCCCGCCATGGGATGACCGCCGATAAAATTTTCTTCCATTCCAAGCGCGGTGATCTCTTTGTGGATGGAGGTTTTGACGCTGCCTACGTCCGTCAGGATGCAGCTGTCCCTGACAATCTCTTTTAACTGGGCGAGGTATGCGGTGTTGCATGATACCGGCGCACATAAAAAGATATAGCTGCAACCTTTGAAATTGTCATCGATAGAGGAGCAGGCTGTGTGTATGGTTCCCTCCTGAACCGCAAGGGCAAGCGTCTCCCGGCTCTTGTCAAACGCGATCAATTCATGATCGGGGTAATATTTCCGAATGGCTTTGGCGACAGAGCCGCCGATCAGTCCCAGTCCGATAAATCCTATTTTTGTTGAAGTCATATTCAGCCGATCCTTTCGTAAGCGTAATACATGGTACATTTTAGCACGTTGCATTGTAAAAGTAAACAGTTCAAGCGTTCCATTCGTAAAATCGCACTAATGTGCTTGCTGCGGCATACGCCGCGTTTTACTTATTAGCGGGCGTACAGCTCATTTACAAGTATACTCACAGAGATATGCAAGCATATCTCTGTTCCAACTTTGTGAATGGCTGAACTGATATGTGAAAAGTATATAAAATAGTTGTAATTTCATTGAAATTTTAGTACAATATATCCATGATATGTATGGGCAAAGGATATGAGCGCATGCAAAATAACTACATAACAAGGAGGCAGCAGCATGAAGGTTTACAGAACGGATGAAATCAGGAATGTGGTATTGCTCGGACACGGTGGAAGTGGAAAAACAAGTCTTGTCGAGGCAATGCTGTATGTATCAGGCGCCACCAACCGTATGGGAAAAGTTGACGAATCCAGTACGGTCAGCGATTTTGATAAAGAGGAGCAGAAACGTGGGTTTTCAATCAGTACAAGTCTGGTGCCTATAGAATGGGAAAAGGCAAAGATCAATATTCTTGATACGCCGGGATATTTTGACTTTGTCGGCGAGGTCGAGGAAGCAGTCAGCGCAGCGGACGCAGCGGTTATTGTTGTATCTGGCAAGGCGGGCGTTCAGGTAGGTACGGAAAAAGCATGGGAGCTGTGCGATAAATACAATCTTCCGAGGATGGTTTATGTGACAGAGATGGACGTGGACGACGCCAGTTTTCGTCAGGTAGTGGAAGATCTGACAGCCAAGTACGGCAAGAAGATCGCGCCCCATTTCCAGCCAATCCGTGAAAATGAAAAACTAGTAGGGTACATCAATGTCATTAAAAATGCAGGGCGCAGATATACAGGCATCGGTCAGAGAGAAGAATGCGAGATCCCGGATTACTGTAAACCAAACCTTGAGATATTGAGAGATTCTCTTATGGAAGCTGTAGCTGAGACGAGTGAAGAGTTCATGGAGAGATATTTTAACGGGGAAGAATTCTCCATTGAAGAGATACGTGCGGCCATGCGGACAGAGGTTATGGATGGTGATATCGTCCCGGTCGCGATGGGATCCAATGTGCAGGCGCAGGGAGTTGCGAACCTTCTGTCTGATATCGTCCGTTTCTTCCCAAGTCCGGACAAGAGAACATGCGCGGGCATCAACCGCAGGACAAACGAAATCTTTGAGGCAAACTATGATTTCTCAAAATCGAAGACTGCTTATGTGTTTAAGACAATGGTAGACCCATTTATTGGAAAATATTCTTTCGTAAAAGTGTGTTCCGGCGTGCTCAAGGGCGACGACATCCTCTATAACGCGGATACGGAGGCTGAGGAGAAACCGGGCAAGCTCTATACGATGAGCGGAAATAAGCCTTCAGAAGTGACAGAACTGTTTGCCGGGGATATCGGTGCTATCGCCAAGCTGGCAAATACGCGCACAGGGGATACGCTCTCCACAAAGGCTGCTCCGGTTTCCTACGCGAAGACAGAGTATTCTGTACCGTATACATATATGAGATACCGCGTGAAGAATAAAGGAGATGAGGACAAAGTATCACAGGCGCTGGCAAGAATGACGGCTGAGGATGTGACGCTTAAGGCAGTAAACGACAGCGAGAACCGCCAGACACTTCTCTATGGAATGGGCGACCAGCATCTGGAAATTACCGCGAGCAAGCTGGCGGCAAGATACAAAGTTGAGATTACGCTTGAGACGCCGAAGGTTGCGTTCCGTGAGACGATCCGCAAGAATTCAGACGTGGATATGAAGTATAAGAAACAGACCGGCGGACACGGACAGTACGGACATGTAAAGATGAAATTCGAACCATCCCATGATTTGGATACTCCGTATGTATTTGAAGAGTGCGTAGTCGGAGGGGCTGTTCCCAAGAACTACTTCCCGGCAGTGGAAAAGGGGCTTCAGGAATCTGTGGTGAAAGGGCCTCTTGCCGGATATCCGGTAGTGGGTGTGAAGGCGATACTCTATGACGGATCATACCATCCGGTAGATTCTTCAGAGATGGCGTTTAAGACTGCTACAAGTCAGGCGTTCAAAAAAGGGTTTATGGAGGCGTCCCCGGTTCTTCTTGAACCTATTGCCTCCATTAAGGTGACAGTTCCTGACGATTACACGGGAGATGTGATGGGCGACTTGAACAAGAGGCGCGGCCGTGTGCTCGGTATGAATCCGATCGCCGGCGGCAAGCAGGTCATCGAGGCAGATATTCCAATGACAGGACTGTTCGGGTACTGCACGGTGCTTCGTTCCATGACGGGCGGACGGGGAAGTTACGAGTATACATTCGCAAGATATGAGCAGGCCCCGTCTGATGTGCAGGAGAAAGAGATTGCAGCAAGAGCGTCAGAGGAGTAATGATATCTCTGAAAAGCTATATTCTCCTTATGCAGATGAACAGGCATGTGTATTTTAAATTTTGTTTTCAATAACAGATGAGATACGCAGAACTATGACTGCACCGCGGCTCCATGGGCATTAGGCCCGTTTGCTGTTTGCATGGCATAGTTCTGCGGATTTCTTTTTGTTGAAAGCATTTGCTGTGGGAAAAGGGCGGAGCGATAAACTGCTGGGAGAGAGGAACAAACCTCTGGGGAGAAATCTTGTGCTTCACGCATAAAAATGTTATAATTGCCCTATTATTTTGAGTAAGATATTTTGTGCAGGATATTTTGGGGATAACAGAAAGGGGAAATTATGAAAAGTATCAAAGTGAAACTTCTGACTGGGCTGGCAGTCATTATCGTACTTGGTATTTACTATTATGTTACGCTTCCGGCAATTAACATCCACTCATCAGAGACATGGATCTTTTTGATCATTCTAGGGATTCTGGCTGCGGTGGCATTCGTGAAAAAGAAGAGGCTCAGCCGGTATGAGATCAGGGAATCCAAAGGACTAAAGGTCATATTAGGCATCATCGTCTTGATCGTATTGGTTTATCTTGTGGGAACGCTTCTTTCATCGCCCATTGTAAATGCAAAGAAATATCAGCAGCTTATGAACGTGGAGACAGGAGAATTTGCAAAGGATATTGAAGAAGTATCTTTTGATCAGATTCCTTTGCTGGATAAAGATTCGGCGGAGCTTTTAGGCGACAGGAAGATGGGAAGCATGGTGGATATGGTTTCACAGTTTGAGGTCGACAGCCTGTATTCTCAGATCAATTATCAGGACCGTCCTGTCAGAGTGTCTCCTCTTCGGTATGCGAGTCTGATCAAATGGTTTACGAATCAGGGAGAAGGAATACCGGCATACATCAAGATCGATATGGCCACACAAAATACGGAGCTGGTAAAATTAGATCAGGGGATGAAATATACGACCAGCGATCACTTTAACCGCAATATTTACCGGCACCTGCGTTTCCGCTATCCGACCTATATTTTTAACGACTTGAGTTTTGAGGTTGATGAAGAAGGAACGCCTTATTGGATTTGCCCGGTAAAGAAATATAATATCGGGCTGTTTGGCGGCGAGACAATCGGACGCGTGGTTCTGTGCAATGCAATTACGGGAGAGACGGAGGATTATGCCATTGAAGATGCGCCTCAGTGGATTGACCGGGCATATTCGGCCGACATGCTCGTGCAGTTATATGATTATTACGGGACACTGAAACACGGATTTTTCAACAGCATCCTTGGGCAGAGAGATTGCCTGAAAACAACAGATGGATATAATTATCTTGCCATTGATGATGATGTGTGGGTGTATACCGGAGTTACTTCCATCACAGGAGATCAGTCTAATGTGGGATTTGTGCTTATGAATCAGAGAACCATGGAGACGAGATTTTATGAGGTGGAGGGCGCTACCGAAGCATCTGCAATGTCTTCCGCGGAAGGTCAGGTGCAGAACCTGCACTATAAGGCCACGTTCCCTCTGCTCCTTAATATCTCCGGCGAACCGACATATTTTATCGCGCTCAAGGACGATGCAGGGCTGGTGAAAAAATATGCCATGGTAAACGTGCAAAAATATCAGATTGTGGCAATCGGGGACACTGTCAGTCAGTGTGAAGAGAATTACACAACTTTAATGTATGAGAATGGGATTAAGGAGACCCCGGAGGATACGAGAGATGTCTTAAGTATTACAGCGGCGATATCTAAGATTGCCCAGGGGGTTGTGGACGGAAATTCTCATTATTATATCATGGTGGAAGGTTCCGATGAGATTTTTGACATTCCGGTTGTGGATTTTATTGATATTATTCGGTATGATGTGGGAGACGAGGTCGCCATTGAATATAAAGAAGGCGAACAGAGCAATACTGTGCTATCCCTCAACGGAGTAAAAAAAGCACAGGGAACGTCTGCACAGCAGGGTGCAGGAAATGACAATGCTGATAATACGGATGTGCAGGAGTAAATAAGCGTGGAATGGAAATAGAAGAGTGTGCGTTAAAATCATAAGATTGATTTTAGCGCACACTCTTCTTTGTTTTTATAAGGTCATGGAACTTATACTGCTCTGTAATACTGTCAGCATACTACGTTGCAATCGTTTGAATCTATACCCGGAATATCTTTCTTCTCGGCGCTCACGCTCAAGTAGAAATCTATGTTGTTTTCAGTGGAAATCTTGTTTAGTTTTTGAAGGAAAGCGGCAAGACTTTCAAGAGTAATGTTGGCCTGCTTCAGTATACTGTCGATGAAGATTGCCTCAATATCATGATTGCCGGCTGCCATGCCGTAAAGAAAACCTACGAATTCTTCAAGAGTAAGGATATCTGGATAATCTGCCATACGGATCACACGGATATTGAAATCTACGGTGTATGTATCCTTGTGGCTTTTTTTGATAAATACTACATTTCCATTACTGGTTTTTACTTTCTCGTTTGCAAGATCAATCATTTGTTGTGTTTTTCCGCTGCCTCTGGGGCCTGTTATTAAATTTACCATGGCGAATCTCTCCTTTATGTAAGTATTGTTTGAGATTATTTCACCTCTCAAATATCATAAACCTATTATACACTAATTTTATGTGTGTAACAACTAAAAAAAGCATAAAAAAATAAAAATTTTTGAGCAATCTGCCCATATTATCGATGAGTTGAGCAGATACTGTATTTGAGAATAGCAGTTGTGGAAAGAAAACATTATGAGAAATATTCTCAAAAATGGCATTGAAAAACATAGTCGAATATGATAACATCTAAATAAATGAAAATGATTCTCAAAAAGGAGGAGCCATGTCAACAGAAGTATTGTCGTATTTTTTGAAAAATCATAACAGAAAACTGCGGCTTGGATTCCAGATTGCCCTTCAGTGCGCCCCGCTTTTAAAAGGTCTTAAAGTTTCTTGCGTTATATCGTTGGATGAGGGACTCTACAAGGAACTGTCTGAATTATTTGCCGGTATGGACATTGTTTACCATATGTTGTCCCGTTCAGACGGAAAATGCCTTGTTCTTTTTTACCGTCCCGGCGAGATGGAGGTATATCTGGAAGATCCGAAAGTACAGACGCTGCTCGATGAATATGGATATTCAGGCATGTGTATGAAGCAAATGCTAGGACGGCTGTCCGGGAGAATACGGGATTTTGCAGGAAGAGGAATGGGATTCCCTCATGAGATCGGCGTGTTTCTTGGATATCCTCTGGACGATGTGAGAGGGTTTATTGAAAATGAAGGGAAGCGGTACCTGATGATCGGTTATTGGAAAGTGTATAATGATCTGGCAGGAGCGAGGATGATATTTCAAGAGTATGACCGCGCGAAAAACTGTGCGGTAAATGAGTTTTTGACGGGGAAAAGTATCCGCGAGATTGCACTGTGACAGCCGGATATGTCCAGCGCAGGCGTCAGGGAGGAGCAGATATCAGAAAGAGCAGATGTCTGAGAAAAACAGAAGTGAAAATTTAGCAGAAACAGGAGGAGAAAACATGAGCATATCAATAGTATATTGGAGCGGAACAGGAAATACCCAGGCGATGGCAGAGGCTGTTGCGGAAGGAATCAGGGAAGCAGGAGCAGAGGCGGAAGTTATAGATGTGGGCATGGCAGAGGCGGAGAAGCTGGCGAAAGAAGAAGCTTTTGCGCTTGGTTGTCCGTCCATGGGCGCGGAACAGCTGGAAGAGTCAGAGATGGAACCATTTGTAGAAAAGCTGGAATCAATGGTATCTGGTAAAAGGATTCTTTTGTTTGGTTCTTACGGCTGGGGAGACGGAGAGTGGATGAGAGAGTGGGCGCAGCGTATGAAAGAAGCAGGCGCGGTGCTTGTGCGTGAGGAAGGTGTGATTGCAAACGAAGCCCCGGATGAAGAGGCGCTCGCAGAGTGCCGATTAGCCGGAAAAGAGCTGGTTTAAGCTGTTGTATCCCGTTCTGAGCGGACAATATAATTTCATGCAAAGCCGTTGACAAAACTGATCTGGGACGCATATGATAAGATATCGGTAAAAATTATTACGAGTGTGTCAACGGAGGGCGAGAAGGGTATGGATAAAAATACACTGTTCGGAATACTGATACCATTTGCCGGGACTGTACTTGGCTCGGCAATGGTATTTTTTATGAGAAAAGAAATAAAACAGAAGCTTGAGAAAACGCTGCTCGGATTCGCGTCCGGGGTCATGATCGCGGCGTCGGTATGGTCGCTTCTAATTCCGGCAATCGAGATGGCGGAGGAAAAGGGTGGGATCTCATGGTTCCCGCCTGCAGTGGGATTTCTGCTGGGCATGGGTTTCTTATTGCTTTTAGATACCCTGACACCGCATTTGCATTACAAAGATGAAAAGCCAGAGGGTGTTCCTGCCCATTTAAAAAAAACAACAATGCTTGTCCTTGCAGTTACATTGCATAATATCCCCGAAGGTATGGCGGTGGGCGTGACCTTTGCCGGTGTGTTGGCGGACAATACGCTGATGACGATAGCGGGGGCGTTCGCGCTGTCCATCGGTATTGCTATCCAGAATTTCCCAGAAGGCGCGATCATTTCCATGCCGCTTAAAAGTCAGGGGCTGTCAAAGGGAAAAGCGTTTGTATATGGGGCGCTGTCGGGCATCGTGGAGCCAGCTGCCGCGCTTATTACGATCCTGCTCACCGGATTTGTCGTGCCTCTTCTGCCCTATCTTTTATCTTTCGCGGCGGGGGCAATGATCTACGTGGTGGTAGAGGAACTGATTCCCGAGGCGCAGGCAGGAGAGCACTCGAATATTAGTACCGTGGGCGTTGCCATAGGGTTTGTGCTTATGATGATACTGGATGTAGCTTTAGGATAGCAGGGGATGCTGCAGCATCCCCTGCTATTTTGCCGATGCCTGTGCTGAAAGTTCAGCCAGCGCTCTGATCTGATATCCCATCTCCTCCCATTTCCCAAGCAGTTCATCCAATATCTCTGCGTTAGTGCGTGACGTGTTGTGTAACAGGACGATTGCGCCGGGATGGATGCGTCCGATTAGCTTGTCAAAGGCCTCTTCTTTTGTGGGCTGGTCATTTTCGTACCAGTCTACATAGGCCAGGCTCCAGAAAAAGGTCTGGTAGCCCAATTGTTGAGCGTTCTTTAGGTTTGATTCGCTGTATTTTCCCTGGGGGGGCCGGTAGAACTTAGTCATTTCCTCACCTGTAACCTCTTTGTATGCGTCTTCTACATCTGTTAGTTCTTTTTGAAATATTTCCATAGCCGAGATTTGTGCCATATCAGGATGATGCCATGTGTGGTTGCCCACGGTGTGCCCCTCCGAGATCATTCTTTTGATCAGTTCAGGATTTGATTCTATGTAAGTGCCTACGACGAAAAATGTGGCGGGGGCGCCGTGCTTTTTCAATGCGTCCAGTATCTGCGGCGTATTGCCGTTTTCATACCCGCAGTCGAATGTCAGATACAGGATTTTTTCGTTGGTATCCTGCGCATAGAAAGCGTCATATTGCGCCAATTCTTCAAAGGTGGCGTTGGCGACAGGAGGCTGCCCCTCCTCCTGAAAGCTCAGTCCCCAGTTTCCCTCTGCCGAAGTCTCTACTGCCTCTGCATTTTTGTGAAAAGGCGTATGATCCAGAAAAAAACCGATCCCTGTGCCTAGTGTGTAAGCGGCGAGAAAAATAAGGAGAACAGCGCCCGCCTTTTTTGTCAAGAGGGTATTTCTGATAAATAGAGAAAATGTGTGTGAAAAAGAATTTCTCATATGGTCATCCCGTCTTAGCGCCGATGGATACCGGCGCAATTGTGATTTGTAGATAATATATGACTGGCGGGGCAAAATAATGAAGTATGATGTGCGTAATCATGAGGACACCAATATACGGCAGGTAGACATTTCCAGTGCGGGGTAGTAAAATATTACAGGAAAATCGAGTCAAAGAATGGAGAGCATAATGAAAAGATCAGTAATGTTTTTTGATATTGACGGTACTCTTCTAAGTGAAATCACGCGCAAGATACCGCGGAGCGCCATTGACGCGCTCAAAGAGGCAAAGAAGAGAGGGCATCTGTTGTTTATCAATACAGGAAGGACAAGATGCAGTATCCCGGAAGAGATCAAGAGATTTCCCTTTGACGGGTACCTGTGCGGATGCGGGACATGCCTCATTTATCGGGATGAGGTGCTGTTTGCCCGCTCGCTGCCAGAGGCAAGGGGAAAAGAGATACTTGAGAAGATACCAGAGTATGGGTTGGGCGGCATAGCAGAAGGGCCGGAGGATGTCTATTTTCCGAAGCGGATGAGCAGGTTTGACGGGCTGGAGAGCTCGAGAAGATATTTTCAAGAGAAAGGACTGGGAATCGAACGCTACATTGAAGATCAGGGATTTGTGTATGATAAGCTGCTTGTCTACGCGGATGAGAAGAGCGATCTGGATGGATTCTTAAAGTTTATTGAGGAGGATCTGACAGCGATCGATAGGGGAAGGAACACATACGAGATCATTCAGAAAGGATATTCCAAAGCGACAGCGTGTGGGTTTATACTTGATAAGCTGAGCTTTTCAAAGGAGCAGGCGTATGTGTTCGGTGACAGCAGCAATGATCTTGAGATGTTCCGTTTCGCGGATCATACGGTAGCAATGGGCAGGCACGACGATGTGCTGGAGCCGTACACAGAGTATGTGACAAAAAGCGTTGAGGACGACGGAATCGCCTTTGCGATGAAATATTACGGACTGATATAAACGGATAGAAAAATAACACGGGGTAAGGAGAGTGTACACATGATACAGATTAGGGAACTGAAGAAGAATTTCGATGATGTCTGTGCGGTCAGCGGTCTTTCGCTGAATATTCCTGAAGGGACTCTTTTTGGAATATTAGGCACAAACGGAGCAGGGAAAACAACCATGCTCCGTATTTTATCTGGTATTCTGGAGGCGGATGGAGGAGAGATTATAATTGACGGGGAACCGCTTGATAAAGCGAAGGAAAAGATATTTTTTTTGTCGGACAGCCCGTATTATTTTCCCAATGCAGGAATGGAACAGATGGCAAAATTTTATGAGGACCAGTATCCGGACATGGACCGGGAGTCAGTTGCATTCATGGCGGAGGCTCTGGAGCTGGATATGAGCCGCCCCCTTCGTACCTTTTCAAAAGGGATGAAACGTCAGGCATTTCTCATTCTTGCTCTGTGCGCACGGACAAAATATCTGCTCTGCGACGAGGTGTTCGACGGCCTTGATCCGATTGTGGCAGAGGTGATGAAGAATCTGTTCCGGCAGGAGATGAGAGAAAGAAGATTTACAGCAGTCGTTGCTTCTCACCGCCTGAACGAGCTGGAGGATATCTGTGGGAATATTGCGATCCTCCACAAAGGTGGTCTTGTGACCGCGGGAGATATGAAGAACAGGGCGGAGCATGTAAAGAAATTCCAGTGTGTTTTTGAAGAAGAAGAGGACACCGGCAGGATTGCGTCGGAACTTCAAAAGGATCTTGATATCGTACGAAGCCACGTAGATGGAAGCTTTGTAACGTTGGTCGTCCGTGATAAAACAAATGATGCAAAGGAAATTCTGACATCGCGGGCAGCGGTGCTGATAAGGGAAGCACCCATGAGTTTAGAAGAAGTCTTTATCGCAGAAATGGAGGGCAGGGATTATGACATTCGGAAAGTGCTTCATTAACTGGATAAAGGAGGCGGGAAGAGGACATCTTTGTGCTTTTGCGGGATGGGGGACGATGTTTGTATATGGAGTCCTGCTGATAACCCGTTTGAGTTTCAATACCGATTATACATATTTTGGGGTTGGAAGCGTAGAACTGATCTGGGTCTGCGTAGGACTGGGGCTGTTCCTTGGGTTTTCGGAATTTTTTTATCTGTTGCAGCAAAAGAAACAGGATTTTTATTACAGCCTGCCGGTGAAAAAAGATGTAATTTTCTGGAGCAGGTATGTTCACGGGCTCGTACATTTCCTTGTGCCATTCCTTCTTGTCATGGCGGTGTGCGGTGTCTATCAGGCGTCGCTGGACATGGTCTTCGCACCTTTTACAGGGAGCTATACAGCCAAGAGCATGCTCATTTTTACAGGGGTGTTCCTGATCTTTTATCACATCGGGATCCTCTGTGTTACTATATGTGGAAATATTATTTCCGCAGTGTTGGTATGCGCTTCGTTTATCCTGTATTTCCCAGTTTTTATCCGAAATGTGCTAACTACATTTTGTGAAAATTATTTTATAACATATTATAGAATAGAATTACTTGAGAAATTAAATAATATCCTATCTCCTTTTGACTTATCTGTGAGTATGAGTGGGGGCGGGGTTTTTGAAAAGCCCCTTGTCCTCCGGTTTGCCCCGTCAGGGATATGGGTAGCGGCTGCCGCCATCTGGATTCTTGTTCTGTTCTTCCTTGTGGTGATGGCATCCGGAAAACGAAGGGCAGAGCGGACAGGAAGGATCTTTACTCTAACAGCAGCGGAGCGGATATGCGAGACTGCGATTGCATTTCTCTCAGGTATGTGGGTAGCTGGATTTATTATCGATGTGTCCGGGATGGCAAAGAGCCGTCCGTTATGGACAGGTGTTTTGGGAGCGGCAGTGAGCATCATTGTGGTATGCTGCGTGCATTTTCTTTTGGAAGCGATTATGAAGAAAACAGATATAAAATTCTCCCGGAGAAAATGGCAGCTTGTGGCTGTGTGTGTAGCGGCAGCAGGGATGTCCGCGGCGTTTCCTGTGGGAGCTCCTGCTTATGACGGATATCTTCCAGAGCAGGTTGCTGCGGTAGGCATCAGTGTGGATGGTATCAACATGGATTACGATACCTATCTTGAGGTGAGCCGTAAGAATGAGTGTTATGAAGCGGACTCACAGATGGAGAAATATACGCTGTCATCAGAAGGAAAGACTGCGGTTATGGGGTGGCTGCGGACAGTGGCAGAGCAGAGGAGAACGTCAGAGGCGTATACTTATGCGGATGTGTGCTTTTTGACAGAGGACGGCAGCAGCCATTACCGTTCTTATCCTGTCAGCCGGGAAGCAGTGGAAGCATTTGCCGCTGTTTATGAGACAGAGGAGTACAAACGGATTGCCTATCCGGCTGTGGAGTTGGAAGCTGTTTCGGAAAACCGCTTTACATGGGATGACGGTATTAGTTCCTCCGGGCTCAAGATGTCAGGAGATGAGAAGGAGGCGATGATTGCCGCATACAGAGAGGATGTGGCAGAACTCCGGATGGAAGAGCTTCACACGGCGCTTCCGCTAGGGGAAGTGAAGATCAAGTCATCAAAGACCGGCGGGACAACAGATATGCTTATCTACCCCTTTTTTGAGCACACTTGTGCTCTGCTAAAGAAGTGTGGTGTTGACACTGGAAAAACATTAGCGTCTTACCCGGTGAAGTCAGTGGAAGTCATGGAGAGTTATTATGTCCCTGCAGGTACTTCCGGCGGGGTATCAAGATCATATTATGAAGCTCCAGATGAGGTGGAAGAATGGAAGCAGAAGCTGGCGCCCTATCAACTGGATCTTCAGCCCCTTTTCTATCCATTGGATCACTCGAAGGATATCACTATAGAGGTGGAGGATGTGGAAACCAATTCTACAAGTTATGTTTCTTGTGCACTCCTGCCTGAAATGTAAGACTGGTGTATAAGAGTTTTCTGGCAGAGCCGACAGGATTCTTCTTTTTTCTTTCTGATACAGTGGTATACTGTGGCAGATCATAGTAGCATATGCGGTATTCCTGAATATGAGGCATACATACGGCGGATGCCGCAAAAAGAAGGAGGAAGAATATGACAAAAAAGAGGATCATTCTCATAGCGGCAGCGCTCGCCGTACTTATCACAGGAGCCGTGATAGGAACCAATCTGTACAGAAACCGTTTTGACGCGGGAGAATATGTACAGGCAGTATTGGATGTATCTTATAAAAACGAGACGGAGCAGTATGTTGAGATCACGGGGGTGTCAAAGGAAGAGGCAGAGCAAATATTTGAGAATAATCTGGATGCGACGATGGAAGGATTTGAGGCGTCCGATATGCCACAGGAATTCATACCCCAATACCGTGAGCTTTTCTCGGAACTTGCGCAAAAAGTCAGTTATACGGTGGAAGATCCTATAAGAGAGGAAAATGACGTCTATGAGGTGCTGGTGAAAGTCAAACCTATCACCCTGTTCCCGGATACTCACAGCACGTTCCAGAAGAAAGCCAAGGAGTATGCAGATCAGGTGACAGACAGTGTGATGAACGGGGGAGCGATGCCTTCAGATGAAGAGATGCAAAAAGAGATCTATCAGATCTATTATGACGTGCTGAAGGAAAAGATCGATACGGGGATGCTCTACGGTGAGGCGAAAAATATTACACTTCAGGTGAAGAAAGAGGGCAGCAGAGAATTTTCAGTCTCGCAGGATGATATGGACAGGCTGGATGCCCTGCTGATCGAGGATGCGCAGGCAGAATAGGGGAGGACGAAAAGGCATTATCATGGAAGAGATTGATTTCATGATAATGCCTTTTTGAAATTTATTTTATTTGTAGTGCAGTCCCGTTTTCGAATTTAACCATGGATTTATAAAAATTTCATCTTATTGACCGGCCAGTAGCGGAACACTGCTTTTCCCAGTATCTCATCTTCAGTGACGAAGGTGTGTTCCCAGTAGCGGGAGTCCCGGGAGTTGTTGCGATTGTCTCCCATGACAAAATAGCAGTCTTCAGGTACGGTGTAAGGACCAAAAGAGCCCTCCATGGGTTCTTTTGTCTCAACATCTTCAAGAGGCGTGTCAGAACCGTTGATATAGATGTGGCCGTCCCTGATCTCCACAGTTTCCCCGGGCAGACCGATGATGCGCTTGATAAAAAGCTGACTTTCGTCATCTGGATATCGGAAGATAATAATGTCAAATCGTTCCGGTTCCCCGAGTACATATGCCAGTCGGTTTCCAAATACCCGATCGCCGGGCATAATTGTGTCCTCCATAGAACTAGACGGGATCTGCGCGTTTACAATAACGAAATTATTGATCAAAAGAGCGGCGGCAATTGCAGCTATGAAAGCGGCTGCCCATTGGAGCAGCTCTTTTATAATGGACCGCTTTGCGCCGCGTGATTTTCTTTGTGTCATAATATAACCCGCTTTCTGTACTGATTTGTGCCTGATGTATCAGCCCTGTCATTATATCAGATATTTTCAGAGCTGTACAATCTTTTCTTCCTGCCGCTGATTGCGGGGAACTAAGATAGAAAGAAAAAGCAGGCACAGGCTTCTTTGAAATTTCCCATGATTAGGCATATATATAGATACGATTGACATTTGCCAGATAAGGAGTTTAAATTATGATAAAGAAACGGTTTCAGGTAGCAGCAGCGTGCTTTATTACACTTGCCTCTCTTCTGCTGACTTCCTGCGGGAATGCGGGCGCATGGATTCAATTGGAGCAGACACTGCTGGATTCGGGAGGAAACTACGAGACAATCGGGGAAGTGCCGGACTATGGGGGTGATCCCTATGTGGAGATCAATGACAACGAACCGGAATTTACCGAGGAAGAGCTGACCGTGGATTCCTATGAGACATACAGTGAGTTGGACAGCTTAGGCAGATGTGGAACGGCGCAGGCATGTGTCGGGAGGATCTAATGCCTGATGAGGCGCGGGAAGAATACATAAAGGAGCATCCTCGCATGGTAAGTATAACACAAATCTACGACATGTCCTGCATCGGGAAGAAAGCCACTGATCCGTCCATAGGAACACCATTTGCCGCTATGCTTTGTGGGTTCGGAACAACTCTTCCGCTTATACCCATAGGCGTTTGCTGGAATTGTTGTTGTGGCTGCTGTACCTGAAGATTTTGCTGAAACTGCTGTAATCCCTCTAATCGCTCTATGTATGGCTGTTACGGGTTGTGCTGTTGATTGTAATTATTCATCTGTGGATAATATGGTTGATACGTCTACATAAGGATTTTCCTCCTTTATTTCCTCTAAGGCTTCTTGAAACACATGGACTGCCGTTGACTGGCATCCAATTGGAATCTTCTGCATTTCCGGGTGAAAAAATTTTTCTCTAAAAACTCATCCGTAAACATAGGAATACCTCCTTATGCTTAAATTTTTGCATAAAAAAAGAATGCTACTGCCTAGCGTTCACACAGAGGCCATATTAAATTTTACATAAAACTAAAAGAACATCCTCGGCATTTTCCTTTCTTTTAGTCTGTTTTGCTTACCCCTATGATTACCTTTTGATTTTTTAAAAAACAAAAAACGCTTCAAACCCAGTAAAATCAAGGTTTTTCAGCGTTTTGAAAAACAGGGGATGAGAGAATCGAACTCCCACCAAAGGTTTTGGAGACCCCTATCATACCATTTGACCAATCCCCTGTATATGCGGCATGCTCACGCAAGCCACTTATTTAGTATACTGTGACACATTTCATTTGTCAAGATTTTTTTATATTTCGGGGACTATTCAGCTGTAGGTTTGTCAAACATGTATTGTAATCCTAAAGTTGTGGGACTTGTATCTTGCGGAGAGAAGCGATAAAATGGATGACTTCCATATATCTGCGAAACTGATGAGGAATATAAGGGGCATAAAGATAAAAAGACGATGTGGCTGATGGGATAATTCCCATGACCGCATCGTCTTTTCATCTTTGCAGGGTAAAGTTCTGTTTTTATTTACAGGATGCCGAAGTCCTTCATTACTTTCTCAAGCAGTGCTTTATGCGCAGGCTCGATCTCTGTCAGCGGTGCCCTGAGGGGTCCCACATCTTTCCCCATCATGTTCATAGCCGTTTTAACCGGAATAGGGTTGACTTCACAGAAAAGGGCGTCACAGATAGGAAGCGCGTCAAGCTGCATCTTTAGGCTGGTTTCCATGTCCCCGTTTAAATATTTGGCAACCATTTCGTGTACATAGCGTGGAGCCACATTGGAGAGCACAGAGATCACGCCGATACCGCCCAGTGAAAGGAGCGGGATAACCTGATCGTCATTACCAGAGTACAGGTCAATATTGCCATCACAAAGATGCATGATCTGCGCCGCTGCTCCGATATTTCCAGAAGCTTCCTTTACACCTACGATATTATCAACATTTTTGACAAGGTGAGCCAGTGTCTGTGGCTGGATGTTGCAGCCGGTACGACTCGGTACATTATACACAATGGCAGGAATTTTCACCTCATTACAGATTTGTGTATAGTGAGCGATGAGTCCGTTCTGCGTAGCTTTATTATAGTAAGGAGTTACAAGGAGAAGGCCATCGGCTCCATCCTTTTCTGCTTCTTTTGAAAGTTCGATGGCAGTCCGTGTGCAGTTGGAACCTGTTCCCGCGATGACAGGGATTCTGTGATTCACACGCTCAACCGTGAAACGGATTGCTTCGCTGTGCTCTGCTTCTGTCATAGTAGCAGATTCGCCGGTGGTGCCGCAGATGATGATGGCATCTGTGCCTTCCGCGATCTGTTCTTCAAGCATTTCGTCGAGTTTGTCATAATTGATGGTCAGGTCTTCCTTCATTGGGGTGACGATCGCCACACCTGCTCCCTTAAAAATTGCCATATTTTTTCCTCCTCTTAATAAAATGTATGATGAGAATCGTTTTTATAGTCCAGTCGCGCCATTGTATGTCTGAATTGTTGAGGCATAAAAGAAACGGCAGGGTGTGCCGTCTCAAAATATACTCAACCGTATAATACAGATAGCACTCCATCCTGCGATGACAGTCATGCCGCTGTTCACGACATGCCCAAGGATAAAACTTCAGGCATTCCATCCTTTCGGCATCTTCCCCTTTCCGGTGAGTTCTACTGTCCCTGATACATCCGTCATCGTACTCATGAAAAATGCAACCTCTATCTCTTATTCCTATTTTTAGGAAAATCATAACACCCCCCTGTAATGATGTCAACCATTTTCACCCATATCCCTTTGACAATTACTGATAACCGTGATAAAATACAGACGCTCAAGGTGTAAATGACAAAATTTTCATTTGCACCTTTTTTACGCGGTTTTACAAAATACAACAAGATAACTTTCCGCTGGAGAAAGGCGGAGAGCGGGAAAGGAGAGCCGTTGTGCTAACGATCAGTGATTATGTAAAAGCAAAGACACTTGAGGAGGCGTACGAACTGAATCAGGCGAGGAACAGCCGTGTCATGGGCGGAATGATGTGGATGCGCCTTGGCAATGGGAAGGTCAGGACGGTCATCGATCTGTCGGAACTGGGACTGGATCAGATCGAAGAGACAGAGAATGTGATCAAAATTGGCGCTATGTGTACTCTACGTCAGATAGAGCAGTGCGAGGCATTGAAGGAAATGTACGGGGACGGGATCGCGGAGGCTGTCCGCCACATTGTGGGAGTGCAGTTTCGGAATCAGGCCACTGTAGGCGGGAGTATTTACGGGAGATTTGGTTTTTCGGACGTGCTGACAGCGTTTCTGGCTCTGGATACATTTGTGGAGCTGTATAACAACGGTATCATCCGTCTTTCAGAGTTTGTAAACCGAAAGCCAGACAAGGATATCCTGCTCTCCATCATTGTAAGGAAAAGTAAGCGGCAGTTCCGTTATGAATCTGTACGTCGGACAAAGACGGATTTCCCGGTGATTGCTTGTTCCGTAGTGACAGGCATGGTACACGGGAAAGAAACATGGTACTTTTCTGTGGGAGCAAGACCTATGAAAGCGGCTCTTATTGAGAAGCAGTGGGAAATACCGAAAGATTCACCGGAAGAAGTGATCGCCGAGTACGCATATCAGGCGGCGGCTGAGTTTAATTATGGGACAAACATGCGGGGAAGCGCCGGGTACAGACAGCATCTGGCAGAAGTGCTCATCCGTCGGGAGATGAGTTCGATCTTAGCGGAGGAAAGATAGATGGAGATACAGTTTATACTGAATAAAAAACAGGTGAGCGTGGAAGTAGGTCCGGACGCTGTCCTGCTGGATGTACTTAGAGATCTTGGCTGTAAAAGTGTGAAATGCGGCTGTGAGACGACAAACTGTGGGCTGTGTACTGTGTGGATCGACGGAAAATCCCGTCTTTCCTGCTCTGTTTTGGCGGCAAGCGCCGCAGGGCACGAAGTTACCACGATGGAAGGCGTTGAGAAGGAAGCGGCAAGATTCGGCGAATTTTTGGCGGCGGAAGGGGCGGAACAGTGTGGCTTTTGTTCGCCGGGATTTATCATGAACGTGCTTGCCATGTTCCGTGAACTGACTGATCCTACGGTCGAGGAGATCAAGGAATATCTGGCGGGAAATCTGTGCCGCTGTACAGGCTATATGGGACAGCTTCGGGCAATTCAAAAGTATATGGCGTCACAAAAAGGGGAAAATGGAATGGCGGCAGAAAAAACACCTGCAGAGGAGGCGAGGGTATGAATACAGTGACAGAGAGAATCAATGTAAAAAATCTGCGGATCGTAAACCAGTCTGTGCCGAAGGTGGACGCACCGTCGCTGGTGACAGGGAAAGCAGTATATACAAATGACCTTGCACCGTCAGATTGTCTGATTGTCAAAGTACTGCGGAGCCCTCACGCGCACGCGCTCATTAAAGAGATCAACACAGCGCGCGCGGAGGCGGTTCCGGGTATTGAATGTATTCTGACATACAGAGACTGCCCGGATAAGCGGTTTACCATGGCAGGCCAGACTTATCCTGAGCCCAGCCCGTATGATAGGCTCATTCTTGACCAGAGAGTTCGTTTTGTGGGAGATGCAGCGGCGATTGTAGCTGGAACATCTGAAGAAGCTGTCAAGAAGGCAATGAAGCTGATTAAAGTAAAATATGAAGTACTGGAACCAGTGCTGGATTTCAGAAAAGCGAAAGATAATCCCATCCTCGTGCACCCGGAGGATAACTGGAAGAGCCTTTGCCCGGTAGGGGCAGACAATAAGAGAAACCTGTGCGCCCATGGCGTGAATGAGGACGGCGATATTGAGGGGGCGCTGGCGTCCTGCGATTATGTGATAGACCGTGTATACCATACGAAGGCGAACCAGCAGGCGATGATGGAAACATTTCGTACTTATACTTATTTAGATACATACGGAAGGCTGAATATCGTGTCCTCCACGCAGGTTCCCTTCCATGTCCGCCGCATCCTTGCGAACGCACTAGATATCCCGAAATCTAAGATCCGGGTAGTAAAGCCAAGAATCGGCGGAGGTTTCGGGGCGAAACAGACCTCTGTATCCGAAGTCTATCCGGCAATCGTTACATGGAAAACCGGGAAGCCGGCAAAGATCATTTATACAAGGGAAGAATCGCTTATTGCGTCCTCTCCGCGCCATGAGATGGAGATGCATGTCCGCCTCGGCGCTGACAAAGAGGGAAATATCAAAGGAATCGATCTCTATACGCTCTCGAATACAGGCGCTTTTGGAGAACATGGACCAACTACAGTCGGACTGTCCGGACATAAATCCATTCCTCTGTACGGGAAAGCGGAGGCGTTCCGTTTCACTTACGATGTGGTGTACACCAATGTCATGTCCGCGGGGGCATACCGAGGATACGGCGCAACTCAGGGGATCTTCGCAGTGGAATCTGCGGTAAATGAGCTTGCGCAGGTACTGGGCATGGATCCGACGGTCCTGCGTGAGAAGAATATGGTCCGTGAAGGACAGACCATGCCTGCTTATTATGGAGAAAAGGCGCAGAGTTGTGCCCTTGACCGCTGTTTGGAGCGGGCGAAAGAGATGATCGGCTGGGATGAAAAATATCCGTACCGCGACATAGGGAACGGAAAGGTCCGCGGAGTCGGAGTGGCGATGGCAATGCAGGGATCGGGTATTTCCAGCGTGGATACAGGATCTGTTGTAATTAAGGTAAATGACGATGGATTTTACAGCCTGATGATAGGGGCTACAGATATGGGAACTGGCTGCGACACCATCCTTTCCCAGATGGCGGCAGAGTGTCTGGACTGCGGGATGGATGAGATTATTGTGTCCGGCGTGGATACGGATGTTTCACCTTATGACTGCGGTTCTTACGCCTCTAGCACAACTTACGTGACGGGGATGGCGGTCCTCAAAACTTGTGAAACACTGCGGGAGAAGATCTGTAAGCGGGGAGCAGAGTATTTAGGATGCCCGGCGGAGGATGTAGAATTTGACGGGCAGAAAGTGACGAACTTAAAGACTGGAGAATCGATCTCAAGGAAAGATATCGGCAACAAGGTAATGTGTTTCAGCAATGCTCCTCTGTCAGCGAGCAAGGCATTCTCGTCACCAACTTCACCGCCGCCGTTTATGGCAGGTATCGCGGAGGTGGAGATAGATAAAGAGACAGGAGTGACTGAATTGGTAGATTATGCCGCTGTCGTGGATTGTGGAACCGTTGTAAATCCGAGTCTGGCGCGTGTTCAGACAGAGGGCGGTATCGCGCAGGGTATAGGAATGGCGTTGTATGAGGATGTCGTCTATAGTGCAAAGGGCAGAAATTACAGTAATTCCTTTATGCAGTACAAGATTCCGAGCCGCCTTGATGTAGGGACAATCCGCGTGGAGTTTGAGAGTAGTTATGAGCCGACAGGACCATTTGGCGCGAAATCCATCGGTGAGATCGTGATCAATACTCCTTCCCCAGCTATATCAAATGCGATTCAGAATGCGACAGGAGTAATCATACGGGAGCTGCCTATGACAGCGGAGAAAATCTACAGGGGGATGCAGGAAAATAAAGGGCTGTAAATACATCTGTTATTTGTCCATGGCGGAAAGATGTGTTTTGCCTCTGGTACTTATATTGCCGCACAGGAAAAGAACCCGGCGTCCGTCGGATATACATAACTCTCCCCGATGGTTTTTAACAGGATGACATTGAGTTTCCCATTAAGGTTCTTTTTGTCCAGTGTGATGGCGGATTTGAGCTCTGCCATAGGGATCCCACACTCGTAAGGCAGGTTATAAATGCTGAGAGCTTTTTTGATCTGTTCTGCGCATCCGCCTTCCGTAAGTCCTTTTTCTTCCGCTATTTTTGTGATTTGGTACATACCGATACCCACTGCTTCCCCGTGGCTTTCCCGCTCATACTGATAATATTGCTCGATGGTGTGTGCCAGGGTGTGGCCGAAGTTTAAGAGCATGCGTTCCCCGGTGTCGAATTGGTCCGCCTCTACGACGGTCCGCTTGATATCCACGCATCGGGCAATGATATCGGTGAGCTCCGGCTTTAAGTTTTCAAAAGAGGCGTGGGCGCAGAGACGTCCGAACAGGTCTCTATCCTTGATGCATCCGTACTTGATAACTTCTCCCATGCCATCGCTGATGAAATGGGGCGGAAGCGTATCGAGGACGGACGGATCAATAAGCACCATTTTAGGATGAAAGAAAGCCCCTACGAGATTTTTCCCTTGGGGAAGATCTACGGCGACTTTCCCGCCAACAGAGGAGTCCACCTGCGCGAGAAGGGAGGTGGGGATCTGAACCAGCTTTATGCCTCGCAGATAGCTGGCGGCGGCGAACCCTGCAAGATCGCCGATAACTCCGCCGCCAAGTGCGATGATAAGATCACTCCTTGTGAGCTTTGCATCAAGCAGTGCAGAGTAAATTCTGGGAAGTGTCTGAAAATTTTTTGTCGGTTCTCCGTGGGGGAGCATAAGAGTGTGACACTCATAGCCGCCAAGAGATTTCAGCAGCCTGTCTTTGTACAGTGGGAATACGTTATCATCAGAGAGTACCATGATCCGTTTTCCGTGGAAGATCCCGGAAATATATTTCCCCGCGTCAGAGAGTATCCCGTTTTCAATATAAATAGGGTAACTGTTTTCTCCCAGATTTACTGTCAGCTTCATGTTTGTATCTCCTAAATTGTTTTTCCGACTACTTTTGCGATTTGTTTTACTTCGCAGAGAAGATTGTCGTATTTCTCTGGCTTTAAGGACTGTGCCCCATCGCACAGTGCGCATTCCGGATTGTTGTGGACTTCAATCATAAGACCGTCTGCTCCGGCAGCTACGGCGGCCTTCGCCATAGGTTCTACAAGCCACCACTTTCCGCCGGCATGGCTGGGGTCTACGACGACGGGAAGATGAGTTTTTTTGCGCAGCACAGGGATACTCTGAAGATCCAGAGTGTTCCTTGTGTAAGTTTCGAACGTACGAATGCCGCGTTCGCAGAGGATCACGTTCTCGTTGCCGGATGCCATAATATATTCGGCGGACATGATCCATTCTTCATAGGTGGCGTTGAGTCCCCGCTTTAAGAGGATGGGACGGTCAAGCTGGCCGAGCTGCTTAAGTAAGTCAAAGTTCTGCATGTTGCGGGCGCCGATCTGAATGAGATCTACTTTCTCGTTAAATACATCCAGATACTGCGGGGCCATCAACTCTGTTACGATGGGCAGTCCCACTTCCTCTTTCACAGCGCAGAGGATCTCAAGCCCTTCTAGTCCTAATCCCTGAAATGAGTATGGACTTGTTCTCGGCTTGAATGCGCCCCCTCTTAAGAGGTTCGCGCCGGAAGCTTTTGCGGCTTTTGCAATTTCAAGAACCTGCTCAAAGGATTCTACAGAACAAGGTCCCGCGATCAGTCCCATATGCCCGCTGCCGATCTTTACGCCGGATACGTCAACCACAGAATCTTCTGGATGGAAGGCGCGGTTGGCCAGTTTATACGGCTCCTGTACATGCATGACTTTGTCAACACAGCTGTCTACTTCAAATAGTCTGGGATCAATCAGCGTGGTATCTCCGATACAGCCGATGATCGTCATTTCCGTGCCGCGGACAATGTGAGTGTCAAGACCTCTGTTTTTGACGAGGTTCTCTACGCGGCTTATATTTTCTTCTGTTGTATGCGGTTTTAATACAATAATCATTTTTATTTCCCTCCGGTCTGGTCATATTGAAAATTATCAGTATAATAAATAATTGATATAAAAACATCAATGCTAACTTCGCACTGTAAAATTTTAGTTGTTTAAAGTGCGAAATCATTAGTATCATAAAACATCCTTATGCAAATGTCAACTGTTGGTTGTCGGTTTTCACAAATACATGACAAAATGGAAGACTTATGTTATACTACATTTTAGGTCAAAAGAAATCAAAGGAGCCATAACATAAATGATTATGAAAAGAGTACTATTGAAGCTGAGCGGAGAAGCGCTCGCGGGAGATAAAAAGACAGGGTTTGACGAGGCTACCTGTATCGGTGTGGCAGAGCAGGTAAAAAAGCTTGTCGACGGCGGTATCCAAGTTGCTATCGTAACAGGCGGCGGAAACTTCTGGAGAGGCAGAACAAGCGAGACGATCGACCGCACGAAGGCTGATCAGATCGGTATGCTGGCGACGGTGATGAACTGTATCTACGTATCTGACATCTTCCGGCATGTGGGGATGAAAACAGAAGTGTTCACTCCATTTGTATGCGGTGCGTTTACTTCATTGTTTTCCAAAGATGCGGCTGTGGAGGCGCTGGAAAGCGGAAAGGTTGTCTTTTTTGCCGGCGGTACGGGACATCCATATTTCTCAACGGATACGGGTGCGGTGTTAAGAGCCATTGAGATTGAGGCGGACGCCATGCTTCTTGCAAAAGCTATCGACGGTATCTATGACAGTGACCCGAAGGTGAACTCAGCGGCCATAAAATACGACGAAATCTCCATTCAAGAAGTGATCGATAAGAAGCTGGCGGCAGTAGACCTGACGGCATCGATCATGTGTCTTGAGAATAAGATGCCTATGCTGGTGTTCGGGCTGAATGAAGAAAACAGTATTGTGGAGACGATGAGCGGTAATTTCACAGGGACGAAAGTGACAGTATAGACAGATGGGAACGGGCAAAACCAGTATAGGTAAGATGTGGGAAACGCAGGCGGATTTGCCCTATAAACAGAGAATGTAAAATACAGGAGGAATGACAATATGAATGAAAAGGTTGCGGTTTATGACGGGAAAATGACAAAGACACTTAATAATCTTGACACGGAGCTGGCTACGATTCGTGCGGGGCGTGCTAATCCTCATGTGCTGGATAAGCTGACGGTAGATTATTATGGATCACCGACTCCGATCCAGCAGGTGGCGAACGTATCTGTTCCTGAGGCGCGTATGATCCAGATTCAGCCGTGGGAAAAGAGCATGCTTAAGGAGATTGAGAAAGCGATCCTGATGTCTGATATTGGGATCAATCCTACCAACGACGGTTCCACAATCCGTCTTGTATTCCCGGAACTTACAGAGGAGCGCAGAAAGGAACTGGCAAAGGATGTAAAGAAAAAGGGAGAGGCGGCGAAAGTCGCTGTCCGCAACATCCGCAGGGATGGTAACGTAGCGTTTAAGAAATTGAAAGGCACGGAGATCTCTGAGGACGGGATCAAGGATCTGGAGGATGAACTTCAGAAGATCACAGACAAATATGTTGAGAAGATTGACAAGATGGTAGAGGCAAAAGTGAAAGAGATCATGACAATATAATTGCCGTGCAACAGTTCCGGCAGGCGCGTAAAGGCGCGGCATGCTGTGACATAAATCAGATAGGAAGAAGGGGGCTTTTAGAAGTAAGGCTCCCTTTTGCATGAATAAATGAGAGGTAGAGAAGATGAAGGTACCGCAGCACATTGCGATTATACTGGACGGCAACGGGCGATGGGCAAAAATGAAAGGGATGCCCAGAAATTACGGGCACGCGCAGGGAAGTAAAAATGTAGAGCGCATCTGTGAAGAAGCGTGGCGCATGGGGATAAAATACCTTACGGTGTATGCGTTTTCCACAGAAAATTGGAGCCGTCCTGACAGTGAAGTGGCAGCGCTTATGAAGCTTCTGCGCAACTATATGAAAACCTGTCTTAAGACAGCGGCAAAAAATGATATGAAGATCCGCGTAATCGGAGATATTGAACCTCTGGATGAGGATATCAAAAGCCGGATCAGGGAACTGGAGGCGGCGACTGTTGACAATGGTGGATTGAATTTTACGATTGCACTCAACTATGGCAGCAGGGATGAAATGACCCGTGCTGCCAGAATGATGGCCAAGGACTGCGCAGACGGGAAGCTGGCTGTGGCGGATATTGACGAGACGGTATTTGAGTCCTATCTGGACACGCACGGAATTCCGGACCCGGACCTGATGATCCGCACCAGCGGAGAGCAGAGATTGTCCAATTATCTGCTCTGGCAGCTGGCGTACTCAGAGTTTTATTTTACAGATGTGCCGTGGCCGGATTTTACCAAAGAAGAGCTGATTAAAGCGGTGGAAGAATATAATCACAGGCATAGAAGATTCGGCGGTGTAGAGGAGGCATAGACATGTTTAGGACAAGGTTACTAAGTGGAATACTATTGATTGTCATTGCCCTTGCCGTGCTGATCACAGGCGGGCCGCTTCTGTTCGGGGTTTTGCTCCTTATCAGCCTGATCGGGATGTCGGAGCTATATAAAGTGTTCGGTATCGCGAAGAAAGCTCCGGGTATTGTGGGATATATTTTTGCAGTATTATACTACGCCATTTTATATTTTGAGCCCCAGCTACCCGGGGAGAAGGTCACATGGTTTATGATGTTTTTTATGGGATACCTGATCTGCCAGATGGCGGTGCTTGTGTTCTCGTATCCGAAATACAATACCCAGCAGATATTCGCCGCATTTTTCGGTGTGCTCTATGTGGCGGTTATGCTGTCTTACATCTATCAGACAAGACTTCTTGAGGGCGGTGTGTTCACGGTATGGCTTGTGTTCATTTGCTCATGGGGATGCGATACCTGCGCGTACTGTGTGGGAATGCTCATTGGAAAGCACAAGATGGCGCCTGTTTTAAGTCCAAAGAAATCTGTGGAGGGCGGGATTGGCGGGATCCTCGGAGCAGCTCTCATCGGGGTGCTTTACGCTCTTGCCATCAATCACTGGGGCAATACTGGGGTGGCGATCGTGCAATATGCAGTTATCGGAGCAGTAGGCGGAGCGATCTCTCAGATTGGAGATCTGGCAGCGTCTGCCATCAAGCGCTATCACAATATTAAGGATTATGGGAAATTAATCCCCGGGCACGGCGGGATTTTGGATCGGTTTGACAGCGTGATCTTCACGGCGCCGATTATCTATTATCTTGCAGTGCTTCTGTAGAAGACGAATCATGTACGAAAGTGAGGCATGGATATGAAAAAAGCAGCGATACTCGGTTCTACGGGTTCCATTGGGACACAGACTTTAGAGATCGCGAGAACGAATAAAGACATTGGGATAACGGCGCTTGCCGCGAGAAATAATATTACCCTGCTTGAAGAGCAGATACGGGAATTTAGACCGAAGCTGGCAGCAGTGTGGAGTAGGGAAAAAGCAGCGGAGTTAAGAAGCCGTGTGCGCGATCTTGAGGTGAAGATCGTATCCGGCATGGACGGGCTTCTTGAAGTGGCATGCGAACCTGAAGCGGAGATACTGGTGACTGCCATCGTGGGGATGATCGGTATCCTGCCGACAATCGAGGCGATCAAAGCGGGAAAGGATATCGCCCTTGCAAATAAGGAGACATTGGTCACGGCAGGACATATTATCATGCCCCTTGCCAGAGAAAAAGACGTATCTATTCTTCCCGTAGACAGTGAACATAGCGCGATTTTTCAATCTCTTCAGGGAGGGCAGGAAAAAGCGCTGCACAAGATTCTTCTTACAGCTTCTGGAGGACCTTTCCGCGGAAAGAAAAGGGAGGAACTGGCCGATATACAGGTAGAGGACGCCTTAAAGCATCCGAACTGGACGATGGGACGGAAGATTACTATCGATTCTTCCACCATGGTAAATAAAGGGCTCGAGGTCATTGAGGCGAAATGGCTTTTCGGGATGAGTGTGGATCAGATACAAGTGGTTGTGCAGCCGCAGAGTATCATTCATTCTATGGTAGAGTACAAAGATGGGGCGGTGATTGCTCAGCTTGGCACGCCGGATATGAAACTTCCGATCCAGTACGCTCTCTATTATCCTGAGAGAAGATATCTGCCAGGCGACAGGCTGGATTTCTCGGCTCTGTCGCAGATCACGTTTGAGCAGCCAGACATGGACACTTTTTTCGGACTGAGGCTTGCGTATGAGGCGGGGCGGGCAGGCGGCACCCTTCCGACAGTGTTTAACGCCGCAAACGAGCGGGCAGTGGCGATGTTTCTGGAGCGTGAGATCCGTTATCTGGAGATTCCCGAGATGATACAGGCGTGCATGGAAGCACATAAGAACCTCGCGGATCCGACTGTAGAAGAGATACTAAAGACAGAGCAGGAAACATATGAATTTATAAAAAACAGGTGGTAATATATGGGTATAATCATAGCGATCCTATTATTTAGTTTTATTGTCATTTTTCATGAACTGGGACATTTTCTTATGGCAAAGAAGAATGGAATCCGGGTCAATGAATTCTCCCTCGGGCTTGGACCGACTCTGATCGGCAGGCAGATCGGTGAGACCTTTTTCTGTATCAAATTATTCCCCATAGGAGGGGCGTGCATGATGGGGGAGGATGATGTAGATGATATGTCCCCAGGCAGCTTTAACAGCAAGTCTGTGTGGGCGCGGATGTCTGTTATTGCTGGAGGACCGGTGTTTAATCTTATTTTGGCGTGGATATTCTGCGTGATTCTCATTGGGATGACGGGATATACACCCACAACAGTGGCGGAGGTGCTGGAAGGATCTTCCGCTCAGGAACAGGGCATACAGGCAGGAGATGTATTAAAAGAGATCAACGGGCGGAATCTCTATATGTGGGATGATTTGAATCTTTACACACTGACTCATTCAGCCGAGACATCGTATGAGGTGGTTTATGAGCGTGACGGCGAGGAATACACAGCTTTACTGGAACCCAAGGTACTAGAAGAGGGCCAGAGCCCGCTTATAGGAGTGGTTGCCGGGGAGCAGGAGAAGCCCGGTATTTTTGGATCCATGCAGTATGGGCTGTACAAGGTGAAATATTGGATTAACTATACGGTAGACTGTCTGCGCATGCTTTTTACCGGGCAGGCGGGACTTAGGGATTTGTCCGGCCCGGTGGGGATCGTTGATGTGGTAAACGATGTGTATGAGACGGCGGCGCCTGAGGGGGCAAGGGTTCTGTTCCTTAGTATGCTCAATTTTGGCATCCTGCTGACGGCAAACTTAGGCGTGATGAATCTTCTTCCGCTGCCGGCGCTGGACGGGGGAAGGCTGGTATTTCTGATTCTCGAAGCGGTGCGGAGAAAGCGGGTTCCACCGGAGAAGGAAGGTATGGTACATTTTGCGGGATTCGCTCTGCTGATGGTACTGATGGCAGTGGTTATGTTCAATGATATTATGAAATTATTCTGAAGATCAGAGGATATTTTTCAAGCGCCGCACGTTATTTCCAGACACTGAGGGATGTTCTAAATCAAGACGTGTGCATATATAATTAAAAGACTATATATGCAGGAGACAGTTATGAACCATATAAGAGCAATGCAGGAGACGTCGGAGAAAGGGGAACTTCAGATCAACGTGACATCTACGGTGGGGGCGCGCCCTATAGCGGATGCGCGGATATCAATCTCCTATACGGGAGTTCCGGAGAGCACATTGGAAAGAGTGGAGACAGACTCCTCAGGGCAGACTGAGGTGCTGGAATTAGACGCGCCGCCCGAGGAGTGGAGCCTAGATCCCCGCAATGAGAGGCAGCCCTACTCGGAATACACACTGGATGTCAGCGCGCCGGGATTTGAGCCTGTCAGTATCGCCGGAACAGAGATCTTGGCGAATGTAAAGGCGATCCAGAACGTGCGGATGAGGCCGAGCGATGTGGGCAGGGAAGAGGAAGAAGTATTCGTCATCCCTGCCCATACTTTATATGCGGAGTATCCTCCGAAAATCGCGGAGGATGAGATTAAGCCCGTGAACGAGACAGGGGAAATCGTCCTAAGCCGGGTAGTTGTGCCCGAGTACATTGTCGTACACAACGGCTCGCCGAGGGATACTACAGCCACGAATTATTATGTGAAATACAAAGATTATATCAAGAATGTGGCGTCCAGCGAAATTTACGCCACATGGCCTGCGAACGCAATCCGGGCAAATGTGCTGGCAATCATGTCGTTTACCCTGAACCGGGTGTATACGGAATGGTATCGGAATAAGGGGTACGATTTTACAATCACATCTTCCACGGCGTTCGATCATAAATGGATTCCGGAGAGAAATGTGTATGACACGATCTCCGTGATCGTGGATGAATTGTTTGCAAATTATCTATCGAGACCGAATGTGCGCCAGCCTATCCTGACTCAGTATTGCGACGGCAGACGGGTGACCTGCCCGAATTGGATGACACAATGGGGGTCAAAGGAACTGGCGGATCAGGGGTACACACCCATTGAGATTCTCCGCTATTTTTATGGAGATGATATGTACATCAATACGGCGGAGGAAATATCAGGCATACCGGCTTCATGGCCCGGGTATACTCTTGAGGAAGGTTCCAGTGGTGATAAGGTGCGCCAGATTCAAGAACAGCTCAATGTGATTGCGGGCGCTTACCCAGCTCTTCCGAAAATTACGGCAGACGGAATATACGGGCCGGCGACAGCGGAGGCAGTATCAGAGTTTCAGTCTGTGTTCGGACTGCCGGTCACAGGGAAAATAGATTATGCTACATGGTATAAGATATCCGAGATCTATGTGGGTGTGTCAAGGATCGCAGAACTGACATAGTGGAATAATACGAACAGAATCATGCAGGCAAAGTTGTGTGGATAGAAAAATACAGGCGGGAGAATATAAACATGGTGATACAGATAGGAAAGGAGCGGCATGTCGGGACGAAGAAGGAACAGGCGTGCGTGGAAAAAAGGCTGCTTGCAGGTTTTTGCGATTGGGGCAGGATTCTGTGCGTGTGCCGTCTTTATTCTGAGTTTGGTATATTTGGAGTTTGGAAGTTACTGGGAAAATATTATGGGGAGAACTGCTCAGGAGACGGTAAATAATGTGCCGCAGCAGGAGAGTGAGTTCCCAGAGGTTACTGTCACGGAAGAAGAAGTTGCGGGAAATTTCTATTACCGGCAGCTTACGAAAGAAGACCAGACAGTGTACAGGGAATTGTTGCAGGGAGTGAGGGAGATGAAAGAGAGCATCACACTCCATGCGGGCAGGAGTGACCGGCCGGAGAAAGTATACGAATATCTGCTGTATGACCGGCCAGAACTTTTCTTTTGTGACGGAAGCTCTAAGATGACTGTATATGAGGATCATACAGATTTCTATCCCGGCTATACATGCAGCCTGCGTGAAAGAGAAGAGAGACAGAGCCAGATTGAAACAGCGGTGGAAAAATGTTTTGCCGGAATCAGTGCAGATTCGTCCGAATACGACAGGATCCGATATGTGTATGAATATATTGTAAATACGGTGAAATATGATGAAACTGCCCCGGATAACCAGAACATTTACAGTGCTCTTGTAGGAAAACGTTCTGTCTGCGCGGGCTATTCAAGAGCCGCCCAGTATCTTCTCGGCAAGATCGGGACCGAGTGTATCTATGTAGTTGGGACTGCCCAGGGTCAGAATGCCCATGCGTGGAATATTGTAAACTGCAGCGGAAAATATTACCAGATGGACGTGACGTTTGGTGACCCGGTGTTTCTTTTGGCGGAGAGCGGGGAGGAGCTTCCTAGGGATACCGTTAATTATGATTATCTTTGCTGTACCGACAGTGATATTCTTTTGGATCACACGCCCAGCGAGGAAGTATGGTATCCGGTATGTAATTCAGATGATCTTAACTATTACAAAATGAATGGGATGTATTACGAGAGCTTTGATCCAAAGATTATCCTCGGCGCTATGAATAACAGTATTTATTCGGGTGAACAGATGTTTGCGTGCAAATTTGCCGGCGGTGATATCTTTGATGAGGCGAAAGGTGTCTTGACCGAAGAACTGCTTCCAAAGGCGGCGCAGAACCTTGCGTCAGTCTATGATCTGGAAAATGTGAAATACACATACGCGGAAGATAATGCACATCATAAGATTACGGTATTCTGGAATTATGAGTAATATTTCTGAATACTTAGAAGTATTTGTGAAATATTAAGAGGTATTTATC
>DSTMC04003__coassemble_659_pt1 | contig 79551 bp, 66 predicted proteins | sample DSTMC04003__metabat2_high_PE_018 | metagenome-assembled genome bin DSTMC04003
GCAATATTAGTCGCGTGATCTCCGATACGCTCCAGATATTTTGTCACCATGATCAAGTCAAAGATCCGCTTTCCGTTCTTTCCCTTCTCCTCTTTGATGAACTCAATCATCTCGTCGCGGACTTGCTCAAAGTATTGATCCACTCCATCGTCCGCCTTCATAACGCTGCGGGCAAGTTCCAAATCCCTGTTCACGTAAGCATTGACGCTGTGACGTACCATACGGCTCACTTCTGAAGCCATCGTTCCGATCACATGGATTTCCTCAGCCGCATTGTCTCCAGAGGAAATGATGATCTCTGCAATATCCGCCGTCTGATCACCAATGCGCTCCATGTCTGTAATCATCTTAAGCGCCGCAGATATCCTTCTTAAATCTTTAGCAACAGGTTGTTGCTGGAGAAGGAGCTTTAAGCAGAGTCTCTCAATATCCTTCTCGCACTGATCGATCTCCTCATCCTCTGAAATGACTGCTTTTGCTTCCTCAATGCTCCCGTGCTTAAGCGCGTCTGTTGCTTTCGCAATAGCAGCCTCGCAGAGTTCCCCCATATGTGTAAGCTGCTCATCCAAACGATGAAGCTGTTCGTCAAATTTATTCCGCATAATTTAACCAAACCTCCCTGTGATATAATCCTCTGTTCTCTTATCCGCCGGAATGGAGAACAATTTTTCAGTGTTATTGTATTCTACGACCTCTCCAAGGAGAAAGAACGCGGTATTGTCGGACACACGTACCGCCTGCTGCATATTGTGTGTAACCATGACAATAGTATAGTCTTTTTTCAATTCCATCGCAAGGTCTTCTATCTTGGAAGTCGAGATCGGGTCAAGCGCCGATGTAGGCTCATCCATCAGGAGAACTTCCGGTTCTACCGCCAGAGCCCTCGCAATACAGAGTCTCTGCTGCTGTCCGCCGGACATTCCAAGGGCGCTTTTTTTCAATCTGTCTTTACACTCATCCCAGATCGCTGCATTTCTGAGGGATTTCTCCACAATATCATCCAGCTTTGCCTTCGAACGGATACCGTGTGTTCTCGGTCCAAAAGCAATATTATCATAAATGCTCATGGGGAACGGGTTCGGTTTCTGGAATACCATCCCCACACGCTTTCTTAACATATTTACATCCATGCCCTTGAAAATATTCTGCCCATCCAGTTCGATGCTTCCGTCAATACGGCATCCCTCCACCAAATCATTCATGCGGTTGATGGATTTTAAAAGCGTAGATTTCCCGCAGCCGGAAGGCCCGATAAACGCAGTGATCTTGTTGGCCTCTATGTCAAGATTCACATTTTTGAGAGCTTTGAAATCTCCATAATACAAATCAAGATTTTTAATACTGATCTTTCCCATTTCCTTTTACCTTTCTATGCTTTCGTGAGTTTCTTTGCAATCACACTTGACAGTGCGTTGATTCCGACTACAAGAACAAGCAGGATAACTGCTGTCGCATACGCCTGATCCATATAAAGTCCCTCGCTGGACAGATTATACATATGCACCGCCAGCGTACGTCCTGATCCCATCACGCTGGAAGGAATCTGTGCGACTGTCCCCGCCGTGTATATCAAAGCTGCCGTCTCCCCTACGATACGTCCGATCGCAAGGATTACACCTGCTAGCACGCCCGGAATTGCGGAAGGAAGGACGATACGGAACACAGTTCGCAGTTTTCCCGCTCCCAATCCGAAACTTCCCTCGCGGTAAGAGTCAGGAACCGCCTTCAGCGCTTCTTCTGTCGTTCTCATAATCAGAGGAAGGATCATAATGGACAGTGTAAACGCTCCTGCCAAAAGAGAAAATCCCCAGTCCAGTGTATTGACAAAGAACAGCATACCGAACAGTCCATATACAATAGATGGAATACCGGAGAGCGTCTCTGTTGTCAGTCGGATCACTTCCACAAATTTATTTCCTCTGCCCGCATATTCCACGAGAAAAATTGCGGAAAAAATTCCAAACGGAACAGCAATCAGCAGGGAAAGCAGCGTCATCACAACCGTATTGACAAGCGCCGGCATAACCGAGGCATTGTCCGAAGAGTATTCCCACGCAAACAGAGATGGTTTTAAGTGCGGCACACCGTTCATCAGGATATACGCAATGAGAAAGAGCAGCACCGTAAAGGTAAGAATCGCCGCCAGCATCACCAGAATCATCATAATGAAAGAGCCCGGATGTTTTAAATACATTTTCAGTTTATCGCTGGTTGTCGTTTTATTACTCATGATCAGTCCTCCTTTTCAGCAGCGCAACGCTGAAATTGATGATCAGGATGAACACGAACAGGACGACGCCTGTCGCAATCAACGCCTCCCGGTGAAGTCCGGTGGCATACCCCATCTCAATTACGATATTCCCTGTCAGAGTACGGACTCCCTCAAGGATACTGGAAGCAAATCTTGGCTGATTCCCGGCAATCATAATGACTGCCATTGTCTCTCCAATAGCACGCCCAATACCAAGAACGATCCCCGCAATCACACCAGATTTTGATGCCGGAATGATAATGCGGAAAATACTTCTCTCTTTTGTTGCTCCAAGCGCCAGCGCCCCCTCATAATAATGATCCGGCACTGCCCGCATGGCGCTCTCTGTCGTACCGATGATAGTAGGAAGAATCATCATTCCAAGGATAAGAGAAGTTGTCAGAATATTGTTTCCATCTCCTGCCTTTTCTACCAATCCTGCCGCCCGCAGATTTTGACCCAGATCCCGGATGAGCGGCACTACGACCACTAGTCCGAAAAAGCCATATACAACAGACGGAATCCCTGCCAGAAGTTCTGTCGCAGCTTTTAAAGGCCTGTAGATCCGTTTGGGACAGTACATTGCCATGAAGACAGATGTGAGAATCCCAATCGGCACACCAATAATGATCGCTCCCGCTGTCACGTAAAGACTTCCAACAATCATCGTGGATATCCCGAACAGGTTATTGCCCGGACGCCAGATGTCACCTGTGATGAATTTCACAAAGCCGATTTCTCTTATCGCAGGGATACCATTTGCAAACAAAAAGATACAAATGAGAGCCACCGCCAAGATAGAAGCGCAGGCGGCGATAAAGAACACTACCTGCATGATTTTTTCAGTCCATGCTTTTGATTTCATTTTTCCCTCCTAATGAGCCGGGAAGACATGTTGCATATCTGCCCGGCTCATAAACTCAAAGCGGAAAGTTATCTAACTCTAGCTTTTCTATTTTAACTCTAACTTTTCTGATCTAATTTCAATTTTTCTGTCCTATTTTCAATTAGATCGCATCCCATGTTGTAGTGTCGCCTACATAGATGGATTTCACCTGATCTACTGTCATATCGTCTGTTGTGTTGTTCAGGTTTACGATCACTGCGATACCGTCCGTAGCGATTACCGTACCCTCGAGCTGAGCTGCCTCATCCTCTTTCAGTTCTCTGGATGCCATACCGATATCATAGCTTCCCTCAATCGCATTTGTCATACCTGTTGTAGAATCAGATGTCTGAAGCTCAAGCTTCGCATTTGGATTTAATGCTGTATAAGCCTCGATCAGTTTCTCCATTACCGGGGATACAGAGGAAGATCCGCCGATTACCGCGCTTCCTTCCGGCTGTGTTCCCTCAAATGCTGCAACGTCTGATACCGGAATGTATCCTTCTTCTGCTACAACTTCCTGTCCCTCTGTACTCATGATGAAGTTCATGAAATCTGTTGCCACTGCATTGTCAAGATCCGGTTTTACTGCCACATTAAACGGTCTGGATACTTTATAGGTGCCATTCTCGATATTTTCTGCTGTCGCCTCAGCGCCGTCGATCTTAAGAGCTTTTACCTTTGTCTCATCAAGAGATCCGAGTGATATGTAACCGATAGCATATTCATTCTCTGCTACAGTTGTCATCATAACAGATGTGTTGTTTGTGATCTGAGCGTCGAGCGTCGTCATGTCAACGTCCTCTCCGTCAACTTCCTCTACAACTCCGAACAGCTCTGTGAAAGCGCCTCTTGTACCAGATCCATCTTCACGGGATACGACTGTGATCTCGTTGGAAGCATCCCACGCAGAAGAAGAACCTGTATCTGATCCGGAACTGCTGTCCGATCCACTGTCGCTGCTTCCACATCCTGTAACTGCGGCTGCCATCATACTAACTACTGCCAATGCTGCGATAAACTTTTTCATTTTCATTATTGATGATCTCCTTTTCTTTTTCGAATCAAAATCATGATGTCCGGCGGCCTTCCCCACCGTGCTTTCGGAACCCTTTCGTCCGTCAACGGTATTTATCTTAAAAAAGGAATGTAAAATATAAAATCAGCCTTATGTTAAATCTAAGTAAAAAGTGCAGATGCTGAAAAATACATCTTTATTATACAGGTGAGTAGCTGAATATATTTTGAAACTTCTGTTTTCAGAAAACAAGATATCCGTAAAACTATGTTGCTTGAGCGGCAAGTAGAGCGCAGCGGTCCCGAAGCCGCGATGCAATCATAGTTTTGCGGATATCGTACGTTATCGAGATTAAAGTTTCAAATACTCTCAGCTATTTATTTGTATAAAAAAGATGTATTTTGCAGCATCCTTATTTTTGCGGAAAAATTATAATTCAAACATTTTCTCCACCGGCTATTTTAGTACCAATCATGCTTTTCATGTTTATCTAATCCGGCGATCATTCCCATCTCATCCGCTGACAGCTTAAAATCAAAAATGGAAATGTTCTCCCGGATATGAACGGGATTACTGGAGCCGGGGATGACTGCGACACCATTTTGCAGATTCCATCGCAGAATGATCTGCGCCGGAGATTTCCCGTGATGCTCTGCAATCTGGCATAGGACGGTATTATTTAGCATCTCTCCTGTATATCCCCGCCCGCCCAACGGATACCAGCTCTGAACAGCAATCCCCTTATTCTGAATATGCTCTACCACCGGACCGTCTTGATAATATGGATGAATTTCATTCTGGATCAGCGCTGGTTTCACGGATACTTTCGGCAGAAATGCGTCTGTCTCACGAATATAGTAGCAGGAAATACCAGCAGTCCTCACCGTTCCATCTTGTATGGCTTTTTCGATTGCCCTGTAAGCAGACACATCGTTCGAGGCTGGATGGTGCAATAACATCATATCAATGTAGCCGATATCCAGCTTCTCCAGCGCCTCGTCAATGGCTTTTGCGGCATGGCTGTACTGATTTGGATACAGCTTGGTCTGCACAAAAATTTTCTCTCGCGGTACGCCGGATTTGCGGATGCCTTCACCTACTTCCCGCTCGTTACCGTAAAAGGAAGCAGTGTCAATGAGGCAGTAGCCGCTTTGTATCGCAGTATACACCGCATCAGTGCATGCGTTTCCGTGCAGGGCATAGGTTCCAAGACCCACCACAGGGAGATCATACCCGCTGTTTAGCCGAATCACAGGGGAAACGCCGTTTTTTCCATTTTTTAGATCAATACCACTCATGCTTTTCACCTCTTTCTAGTTCTGCGATCTGATCCATTTCCTCACCGGTCAGCTCAAAATCAAAAACATCTAGATTTTCCCGGATATGTTCCGGGTTACTGGAACCCGGATTCACTACAACGCCCCGCTGCAAATTCCACCGAAGGATCACCTGCGCAGAGGTAACCCCATGGTCTTCCGCAATGGCGGCAATCACCTCATCCGCGAACATCTCACTGGTGTGTCCTCTGCCGCCAAAGGGAGAATAGCCGTTTACCACGATGCCAAGCTCTTGAATATAGGGCACGACCTCCTGTTCCTGATAGTAGGGGTGGATCTCATTTTGTACCACAGCGGGGGCGATATTGACTTGGGGCAAAAATTCCTCTAACTCCTGGATATACCAATTGGACAGACCAATGGAACGGATTTTCCCGTCATCTACTGCCTGTTCCATAGCGTGGTACGCCTCCACATCCCCGGTGCCGGGGTGATGCAGGAGCATCAGGTCTATATATCCGATGTCCAGACGCTCCAGACATCCTTCGATGGCCTCCTCTGGATCGTCAAATTCTGTAGGATAGATTTTTGTGGTAACGAAGATTTCCTCACGAGGTACGTCACTGTCCCTGATAGCCCGCCCAATACTTTCCTCATTTCCGTAATAGGAAGCTGTATCAATAAGCCGCCCTCCGGCCTCCAGCAAAGCTGTGACAGAATTATAGCACTCTTCATCGGAGAGGGCGTACGTGCCGAGTCCCACGATGGGCATTTCATAGCCACTGTTAAGCATTACTGTCCTGCTTTCAAAATCAAAAACAGGGGCCGAAACTTCTTCGACAAAATTTTGGCTTTCGGAAGATGGGTCTTCTGCCGGCTCAATTTCAGAGGATAGGGATACGCTTTCTAGTTCGGAAGAATCTGTACTGTTTGTACTGCATCCCGCCATGCAAGAGATCAAGAACAGTGCCACAATCAGGATTAAGGTCCATTTTCGTTTCACAGGTTGCTCCCTCCTTTGCTAACACACAAGGTATTGATAGTTTCATTCATAAGCCATGCCTCCAACAGATCCATCCACATAGAAATATTCCAGTTCTGTCATAAATTATTTTTTTCAGCCATATGACGCGTCAAATTATCGCCATGACTTTTGAAAAATACCCGCGCACTCCTCATCGGACATGGGGCAGGGATTCGCCAAAAACAGACCGCCCATCGTCTCCCGTGCATTCACGGCAAGGGTCATACATTCATCGACTGTAATGCCATAATCGCTCATCTTCAGATCTGCCACGCCGCAGTCCTTTTGAAGCTGTATCAGCGCAGTAATGAAATCCTCTGGTTTGTCGGCGTCCGGGATTCCCATCACTCTCGCCATCTTGACAAACTGTTCGTCACAAGCATGACGCTCAATGAAAAACTCCGCAAATGCTCTGGATATCATGATCAATCCCGCACCGTGGGGCAGATTGTGGTGATAAGCGCTCATGGCGTGTTCCATAGAATGCTGTGCTGTCGTGCTGGTAAGCTGCATGCTGATACCAGCCATGGTACTACCATAGGCAACATGTTCTCTCGCTTCCAGATCATTGCCATCCTTCACAGCACGTGGCAGATATTTGGCGATATTCTCAATAGCAGATAAGGCAATGGTTTCACTTAAAATGTTAATACCATTTGACATCATTACTTCGGTATTGTGGAACAACGCATCAAATCCCTGATAAGCGGTGTACTTTGCGGGAACTGTTTTCATCAGTTCAGGATCTACAACAGCAAGGACAGGAACCAGTTCCGGATAGCCAAAACCGATTTTTTCTTTTGTTTCCAGATTGGAAATAACGACCCAGCAGTTGATTTCCGAGCCCGTGCCGGCGGTGAGGGTGATGGTAACAATTGGCAGTCCGGGATGAACAAGCGGCTGTCCCTTTCCCGTGCCCCCATTCACGTAATCCCACAAATCTCCGGGATTAGTGGCCATCGCCGCCACAGCAACAGCAGAATCCAGCACGGCGCCTCCACCCAGCGCCACAATAAAGTCACAGACGTTTTCTCTTGCAAAAGCTGCGCCTTCCATCACCATTTCCCTGACGGGATTTTCCATCACTTTAGCAAACTCCGCCACTTCAACGCCTGCTTTGCTCAATTGCTCCAACGTACGCTCGTAAGCTCCACTCACTTTTGCCGACTTACCTCCAGACATCAGTAGCAGCGCTTTTTTGCCCGGCATGGGCTGACTGCCCAATTCATTCAGCTTTCCGCTTCCAAACAGGATTTTAGTAGGATTGTTAAAATCAAAGTTCATGTTCATAGATTATACCTCCTAAATAATTTCTTTTTGAATTTTGTAGATCAGATAATCCAGACAATCTATTTTCTTTTGCCCTGAACGAACCGTCATCAGCAGCACCTTACGATACTGTTGAAGAATGGGCAGGATTCCTTTTAAATCTCCGCCTTTTACAAGAGACATACAATCCTCTGTCATTTGCATATCACAGCCGGCGTCTCTTAAATTTTGATAAATCAGTGCAAAAGTATCTGATGCTTCTGCCATTTTGTCTACCTCCTACGCCTTCAGTATAGGATCCAGCACTTGATATGTCTAATATTTATATTCTATATCATATTATTCTTTACAAGAATATCTCAGCCATATATACTTACCTTAGGAATTATATAAGGAGAAGATTTTTATGGAAATTCGTGTTTTGCGCTATTTTTTGGAAATTGCAAGAGCCGGAAATATGTCTCGGGCAGCGGAGGCGTTCCATGTTTCACAGCCTACTTTATCAAAACAAATGAAAGATCTGGAGCAGGAACTTGGAAAAAAATTATTCCGCCGCGGCAGTACAAGTCTTAGCCTGACAGATGAAGGTATGCTTCTACGGAAACGGGCGGAAGACATTCTCGATATGGTGGATAAGACAGCTGATGAATTTCGGGCATTGAATGATATCTCCGGTGGCGAAGTGCATATCGGATGTGCTGAGTCCTACCAGATTAAATATCTGGCGCAGACAATTCAGGTATTCAAGAAAAAATATCCTTTGTTTCGTTACCATCTTACCAGCGGGAACACTGAGCAAGTCGTAGAACGGCTGGACAGAGGACTGATTGACTTTGCAGTTATTGCCGAACCGCCCAACCTTTCCAAATATAATTATCTGGAAGTGCCCGGAGTAGATCTCTGGGGTCTTGTTATGAAAAAAGACGATGCGCTTGCTCAAAAAAAGTGTATCCGTGTTAATGACCTGATGGGGCTTCCCCTGATCTGCTCAGCCCAAGGGATGAAATTTGATATTGCCCGGTGGTGCGGCGAAAAAGTCGATATGCTGAATCTTTCCGGCACAGTAAATCTTGCCTATAACGGCTCGGTCTTTGTGAGAGAAGGGCTTGGATATATGCTCATGTTTAATCATCTTGTAGATACCGGATCAGACAGCGATTTATGTTTTCGTCCTCTGGAACCCCCTCTGGAAACGAAAATGTACGTCATTTGGAAAAAATATCAGGTGTTTTCACCGATTTCCGAACTTTTGCTAGATGAATTAAAAATATGTTTTCATATGCAGAAACATTAAAAATGAGGGTTAGAGGAGACAGGTTCCTTGCGGAGCAGTCTTCTCAGCCCTCATTTCTATTTGATTCTTTTTCTTATACGCATCGCTATCGTAAACAAAAACCTACTCTACTGTCACAGACTTCGCCAGATTCCTCGGCTTATCCACATCCAGACCTTTTGCCACACTTACGTAATACCCCATGAGCTGCAAGGGCACAATCGCAAGGCTGGTGGTAAAATACTGCTCTGTCTTTGGAACATACACAGAGAAATCCGCATTATCCTCGATACTATAATTCCCATACAGAGTCAGGCCCATAAGATATGCTCCCCGGCTCTTTGTCTCCACCATATTGCTCAGCGTTTTCTCAAAAAGAGCTTGCTGGGTCAGAACTCCGACTACAAGCGTCCCTTCCTCCACCAAACTGATCGTTCCGTGCTTTAACTCGCCTGCAGCATAAGCCTCAGAATGGATGTAGCTGATTTCTTTCATCTTAAGACTTCCCTCAAGACTAATCGCATAATCAATCCCGCGCCCGATAAAGAAAATATCCTTCGCGTTAGCATACTTGCTGGCAAACCACTGAATACGTTCTTTATCATCCAGAGTTTTCTGAATCTTCTCCGGCAACCGCTCCAGTTCTTGGAGCAGCCCCGCATATCTTTCCTCACTGATGATCCCTTTCACAAACGCCATCTGCACCGCAAGAAGATACACTGCGATAAGCTGTGTACTGTACGCCTTAGTGGTAGCTACTGAGATCTCTGGTCCTGCATAAGTGTAAAGAATATAATCACTCTCACGGGCAATACTCGATCCTACCACATTGACAATACCAAGAACTGGAACGCCCTTTTCCTTTGCCAGACGCAGCGCCGCAAGACTGTCCGCCGTCTCTCCGGACTGTGACACCACAATAACTAATGAATTTTCTTCGAGTTTCGGATTTCTGTACCTGAACTCAGAGGCCAGATCTACTTCTACGGGCACATCAGCCAGATCTTCCATCACGTATTTTGCCACCATACCTACATGGTAAGCGGAACCGCACGCTACAATATAGATCCTTTCCAGTCCTGAAAGGAGCTCGTCTGTAATCCCAGCTTCTAAAAGATTGATCTCTTCGTCCTTCACATATGCGCCCACTGTATCTTGAACCGCCTTGGGCTGCTCGTGAATCTCTTTGAGCATGAAATGCTCATATCCGCCTTTTTCCGCTGACTCAGCATCCCACTTGATCTCCACCATATCCTTGTGGATCTCTTCTCTGTCAATATTATAAAAATGAATCTCGTCCTCAGATAACTCTGCGATCTCCATATTTCCTATATAATAGACCTGTCTCGTCTGATCAAGAATCGCCGGAACATCGGACGCGATAAGCGCACCTGACTTATTCTTTCCGATAATAAGCGGGCTGTCCTTTCTCGCTGCAAAAAGTTTTCCTGGATAGTCATGAAACAGCACGCCAAAGGCATAAGATCCCCTGATTCGCAGCATGGCGCGGGTCAGGGCCTCCAGCGGAGTTCCCGTTTTTTTATAGTAGTAGTCCACCAGCTTTACGGCTATCTCTGTATCTGTCTGGGAATAAAATGTATATCCTGATTTCAGCAGCTTTTCTTTTAATTCCTGATAATTCTCTATGATTCCATTATGTACGAGAACAACGGACTTGTCCTCAGCACAGTGGGGATGGGCATTGTTCTCCGACGGTTCTCCATGGGTAGCCCAGCGTGTATGTCCGATACCGCACGTCCCTGGAACCGCTCTTCCTCCGTCTGTTTTCTCTGCCAGAATCTTAAGGCGTCCCTTTGCCTTCACAATCTCGATCTTACCACTCTGTTCATTGCGAACAGCGATTCCCGCTGAATCGTACCCTCTGTACTCCAGCTTCTCCAATCCTGAAAGCAGAATCGGCGCCGCCGGCTGCTCTCCTACAAATCCAACAATTCCACACATAATATGATTTCCTCCTTTTTGGTATATCTGTCCGGATCATATCCGGCAGAAATAGAAAAAGTGATAAAATCTTCTTTTCCCTTTAGAAAATTTTACCACTCAACAAAACGCCTTAATCCCCTTACATTTCAAAAGCTGCCTACTACGCTTCGACACACATAATATCATTTCAGAGCATACTCTGTCAAGCCAGCGGTTTCTCTTTTACATATGTCCTGCTCCCTTATTTTATCTCTAATCACTTTTTCATCTTTGGTTCAAAAATAAAGGATGCAATATATCCAAAGATCAAGGCTGCCGATATGCCCACCGCTCCCGCTTTAAATCCTCCCATGAATACACCGATAAAACCATTTTTGTCAACTGCCTCTTTTACCCCCTGCCAGAGTACATTTCCAAATCCCAGCAGCGGCACACTGGCTCCCGAACCGGCAAATTCCTGAAAGGGCTTGTATATCCCGCAGAAACCGAGCACTGCTCCCGCACACACAAGGAGTACCATAACCCTGCCCGGCATTAGTTTCGTCCGATCCAGCAGGATCTGTACAACCGCACAGATCAGCCCTCCGATAATAAATGCTTTTACATAGTCCATAAAATTTTTCCTTTCTGTTTATTCATCATTTTCCTGTCACAGATGCGGATAAAACGCCAATATTACTACCCGCAATGTTCGATCACAATCCCGTGGGCAATTCCCGGAACACTTGCTCCCTCATTAAAACTCACAGTAGACATAAGCGCGCCCGTGGGCACAAAAAGCACTCTTTTCCACTCGCCTTTTTCGACCTTTGGCAATACATACGATGCCAGCGTCACCGCCGCACAGCCACAGCCGCTTCCTCCCGCGTGAGTGTCCTGTGTCTCCTGATCGTAGATCGTCATTCCGCAATCCATATGTTTTTCACGGATATCGTACCCTTTAGCTTGCACCAGATCAAACAAGATGGACTGTCCCACATATCCGAGGTCTCCGGTAATGATGCGGTCGTAATCTGCCTCAGTCCGCCCCATATCCGTAAAATTCTGTACAATCGTATCCATGGCTGCCGGCGCCATGCAGGCTCCCATATTCTGGGAATCCTTCAATCCATAATCCACGATTTTTCCGACTGTCACTCCGGCGATCCTTACATGGCTTTTCTTTGTCCCTTCCTGTATCGCCTTATTTTGTATTTCATTGTTTTGCAGCTCGCCTTGTGCTCCCACAAGGAATGCGCCGCTGCCTGTCACTGTCCAGTGGGCCGAAAGCGGTCTCTGAGACGCATATCCTAGCGGGAAACGGAACTCTTTTTCCGCGCTCCCAAAATGACTGGACGTGACTGCCAGCATGTATCTGCCATACCCCGCCGCGGCGCTCATCGCCGCCAGGGCCAACGCTTCTCCCGAGGTAGAGCACGCTCCGTACAGTCCGAACATAGGAATCTGCAGTCCCTCCACCCCCATAGATGTGGCGATTCCCTGCCGGAGCAGATCACCTCCGAACAGATAGCGGATATCCTCCACATTTACATGGGCTTTTCCAATCGCGAGCACGCACGCCTCCTTCTGCATGACACTCTCTGCCTCCTCCCATGTTTCCGCCCCGAACAGGTCGTCTTCATTTGTCATGTCAAATAATTTCCCCAGAGGCCCTTCCGCCTCCTTGCTCCCTACCACAGATCCGGCGCTGATAAGGTAGGGAGCATTTCTGAACAGCAGGCTCTGGCTTCCTTTTATGATCTGATCCATATTTTATCCTCACTTCTCTTTTTACAGGCCGTTTTGTCTGTTTCTGTAAATTATTGTGTGCAAATCCACCCAAAATATGCGGGTATATTTCGCGGAGAATTCCAGATACTATAAAAAATAGATTCAGGCGTGCAAGCCTGAACAAAAAGGAGATTTTCTTAATGGATAAGATACAAAAAATAAAGCAGGAAAAGCAATATGAACAATATGTCAAGCAGAAAACTCCCCAACATAATGTATGGCTTAACATGATCAAGGCCTTTCTTACAGGTGGAACAATCTGCGTTATCGGGCAAGTATTCTATCACTACTGTGAACTTCAGAATCTCAGTAAAGACGATTGCAGTGGCTGGACTTCCATGCTGCTTGTTTTGCTCAGCGTGATCCTGACCGGAACCGGGATCTATCCCCAGCTTGCCAAATGGGGCGGCGCCGGAGCTCTCGTACCCATTACCGGGTTCGCCAATTCTGTCGCTGCCCCGGCAATCGAATACAAGAAGGAAGGGCAGGTTTTCGGCATTGGATGCAAAATTTTTACGATCGCAGGTCCTGTTATCCTATATGGAATTTTCACAAGCTGGGGGCTGGGACTTCTATACTGGCTGGGAACTCTGATAAAATAGGTTCGCAAAATATACCTTTCTGACATAGATAACTTACATTCCAAAAGCCGTATCAGAACACTCTTACTTAAAGTTTTGCGTTCTGATACGGCTTTTAGAACTTCTTATTTTCGGCATGGATCAAAAACAATTAATGACATTGACATTATTCGCACAACAGACCATAATATAATCATTAAATAGAAGTGAACGGAGTATTTCCATGTATATATCTGTGTCTGACGCTGCAAAAAAGTTTAATATATCGAAAAGGCGAGTGCAAATCTTATGTGAGCAAGGACGTATCGAGGGCGCAAATATGGTCAGCGGTGTATGGCTGATTCCAGACGATGCCCGGAAACCTGCGGACAGAAGAAGAAAACGCCCTGTGACGGATGATGAGATTCCATCTTCCGGGAATCATGGAAAATCTGATTCTAAAAGATTAACAATGGAAGAGGTCTGCGATCTGCTCTCCATCTCTTCGGCAACAGCAAAAAACTGGGTCAGGCTTGGAAAATTGCGCATGGACAGTGACAGCGGGACATTTTCCAAGGCATATATTGAACATCTTCTTGCAGAGATTAAAAATGGCAGCAGCCTCCTGAAAAGCCGCCGCAACAAAAAAAACGTAAGCGGAAAGGCTCTGTATAAGGATTACATTACCAATGGAAACAATCATGAGACTATCGGAAAAATCTTAGATTCTTACGAGCATATTTCAGAGGCAGAACTAAGAATAATACTGGCGCACTTTGCAATTCAGCTTTACCGTCAATGTGGCGGTAAAGTCTCATCGGACAGAAAATGGATGCAGAGACAAACACCTGTCTCTGATAACAGCGTATTTAATGCTTTGATTTCTGATTTGCTCAATAATATCAATATAGGAAGCATAGATCTTTGCAGAATAAGCCCGGTTTTCGATTACCAGATACAGTTTGTTTCATCAGAAGATACCCTTGGATTCATTTATCTTTCTCTGCGGGATCTGGGACATCGCAAGCAGACAGGCGCTTACTATACCCCGGCTGGAACTGTCAATATGTTAATTGACAGCTTATCTGCCTGCCTTGATTTTAAAGATCAGACAATCTGCGATCCCTGCTGCGGGACAGGCAATTTCCTTATAGGACTTCTTGGAAAAGGCGTAAACGCAAGCAATTTATACGGGCAGGATATCGATGAAATCAGTATTCTCCTTACCCGGATCAATGTGTTTCTTCTAAATCAGGATTTGTCTAAGGAACAATTGGATACACAGTTCGTCTGCGGAAACACTTTAGAAGACACATTTTCCAAAACCTTTTCTATCGTATTAGGGAACCCGCCGTGGGGATATACTTTTTCCAAAGAAGAAACGGCATATCTTATAAAACACTACCGTACGGCAAAACAAAAAGGCTCGGAATCCTATGACCTATTCATTGAAAAAGGTCTTTCATTGCTTACAGAAAACGGATATCTGGCGTATATAGTTCCCGAAGCGGTATTAAGCGTAAATTCCCATTTGCGGGCAAGGGAATTGATGCGAAGCAGTACATCGTTTAAATTTGTTTCTTATCTGGGTAATGTTTTTTCAGGTGTTCAATGCCCGGCCATTATATTAGGTCTTCAGAAAGACGGACAAGGACAAACAAAACAGTGCAGGGTTCTGTTTGAGAATAAGGAATTTACGATCAGTAAAAACAGGGAAATCAACGCTTCCGAATTTTCGTTTCATATGAATGACGACGAATATGACTGCCTGTATGCCATTGATTCTGTGCCGGACGCCAGGTACCTTGCATGCAACGCAAAGTTTGCCCTAGGGATCGTAACCGGCAATAATAAAAAATACATCAGAGACAAAAAGGAAGATGGTTTTGAGACTGTTCTTAAAGGCAGCGATATCTTCAGATACTCTATAAAGGACATAAATAACTATATCCAGTTTACTCCGAATGCTTTCCAGCAGGTTGCATCTGAGGAAATGTACCGGGCAGAAGAAAAGCTTCTTTATCGGTTTATCTGCGAAGTCCCTGTCTTCGCATATGATAACTGTCAGACGCTTTCACTAAACAGCTGCAACATTTTGATTCCTCAGATTGAGGGTATGGATATAAAATATGTGCTGGCTGTTTTAAATTCCCGTGTGTCCGCCTTTTTTATAAATAAAAAATTTAATTCGGTTAAGCTCCTGCGCTCTCACATTGAATCCATGCCCATACCAGCAATAAGTGCGGAAAGGCAAAGAAAAATTGTCAAAAAAACAGACCACATCCTGAATTCATCAGAAGACATTTGTGGTCTGTATGAAGAACTTGACAACGATATCATGGAAATATTTTGTTTGTCTCAGAAGCACAGAGATACAATACGCGCAGCTTTATCTGGAAAGAATTTATTTCTGCCCGACAAACAGATCCTATAATTCCTCGTATGTAAGCCAACGCACAAAATGGTGTTTTCTCCTTTTAAGGCAGTCTTCCATACAACTTTGTCACTCGTGCGATCTCGCTGACTGCCTCTTTGCCAAACTGTCCCTTTTTCAGCCGCCATACCCAGTTCCCGCCAAGCGTGGACGGTATATTGATACGCGCTTCACTGCCAAGCCCCAGATAGTCCTGAATAGGGATTACGCACAGACTGGCAACGCTTCCCATCGCCATAGCAATAAAATCTTGCGTAAGTGAATCCTCATCCAAACGCGGTTTGCACATGTATTCTTTAGCGAAATCTCTCGCTTCTTTGCCAACCTCATGATACCATCCCCTTGTCGTATCATTATCGTGGGTACCTGTATATACCACACAGTTTTCCGGATACGTATGAGGCAGATAATTGGATGATTCTCTTGCGTCAAATGCAAACTGAAGTACTTTCATCCCCGGGAATCCGCTGTCGTGCAGCAGTTTTAGCACACTCGGAGTAAGGAATCCCAAGTCCTCGGCAATGATCTCTGGTTTCCCGAGTTCTGCCTCGACCGCCTTAAAAAGCTCCATCCCCGGCCCGGGCATCCAGCTTCCATTTACCGCAGTCGTTTCCCCATACGGGATCGAATAATACTCGTCAAATCCCCGGAAATGATCGATCCTCACCACATCGTACAATTTCAAGCAGTATTCAATTCTTCTGATCCACCATTCGTACCCTGTGTTTTTGTGGTATTCCCAATCATAAAGCGGATTGCCCCAGAGCTGTCCCGTAGCGGAAAATGCGTCCGGCGGACATCCTGCCACACCAGTGGGCTCGTTATTCTCATCGAACTGAAACATCTCTGGTGCCGCCCATGTGTCCGCGCTGTCAAACGCTACATAAATCGGAATATCACCGATGATCTTCACTCCCTGACTGTTGGCGTAAGCGTGAAGTTTCTTCCACTGTCTGTCAAACTGATACTGCTGGAATTTATAGAACCGAATCTCCCGGTCAAGTTCTCGGCGTGCCGCCTCAAGCGCCTGCTCCTCGCGGTTTTTCAGCGGTTCTTCCCACTCATTCCAGCTTACGCCCCCATTTTTGTCTTTGACCGCCATATACAGGCTGTAATCGTCAAGCCAGAAAGCATTATTTTGTACAAATCGGTCATATTCTTCATTCTCGTTAAAACGCTCAAACGCCTTTTCCAGCACCTTAAATCTGGATCGGTAAACTTTTTCATAATCAATGCAGCCTTCCGAAGTCCCGAAATCATATCCTCTGCACTCATTCTCTGTCAGAAGCCCTTCTTCTGTCAATGTTCCTAAATCGACAAAATAGGGATTTCCTGCATATGTGGAGAAAGACTGGTACGGAGAGTCTCCGTAACCAGTCGGTCCAAGCGGCAGGATCTGCCAATAACTCTGCCCTGCTTCTTTCAACATATCCACAAACTCATAAGCTTCTTTGGAAAAACATCCAATCCCATACTCTGACGGCAGGGAAAACACGGGTAATAAGATTCCGCTTGCTCTTTTCATTCTTTCTTTCTCCTTGCTTTTCACTTAGTCAATCCCGATCTACAGATGCCATACATCTCTATTATACTCCTCAATCGTTCTGTCGGAAGAGAAAAATCCTGCTTTTGCAATATTTACAAGCATCATCTTCGCCCATGTCTCTTTGTCGGCATAAGCTTCCAGCACCTTCTCCTTCGCCTCTTTGTAGGAGGCAAAGTCAAGCAGAGTCATGAACCAGTCCTTGTTGATCAGCTCATTTTTCAACCTTGTCAGATTCTCTTCGCAGCCGATTTTTAACATTTCCTCGCTGGTGATAAAATCCACTGCCGCCTTGATCGCCGGATCCTTGTCGTAATAATCCTTTGATACATAGTCGCCTTTTGCATAGTGTTCAATCACCTCGTCGCTGGACGCGCCGAACACGAAAATATTATCGTCTCCCACTTCCTCGTGGATCTCTACGTTCGCGCCGTCCTGTGTTCCGAGTGTCACAGCGCCATTGAGCATAAATTTCATATTCCCTGTTCCGCTTGCCTCTTTAGAAGCGAGAGAGATCTGCTCGGAAATATCGCATGCCGGAATCAGTTTTCCAGCTTTTGTCACATTATAGTTCTCTACCATAACGACCTTGAGATACGGGCTCACCTCAGGATCATTGTTAATGATTTCCTGAAGGCAGAGGATCAGATGAATAATATCCTTTGCGATCACATAAGCCGGAGCTGCTTTCGCACCGAAGATCGCTGTTACCGGAGCCGCCGGGTTCTTGCCTGCCTTAATCTCCAGATATTTGTCAATGATATAGAGTGCGTTAAGCTGCTGGCGTTTGTACTCGTGGAGGCGTTTTACCTGAATATCGAAAATCGTATCCGGGCTGATCTTAACTCCTTGTGTCTCCATGAGATAACGACTCAATGCCTCTTTGTTCTCATGCTTAATTTCAAGCAACCGGCTGAGAATCTTCTTATCATCTTTGTATTGCAGCAGTTTCTCAAGCTCTGCGGCATCTTTCTTATACCCTTCCCCGATCGTCTCGTCAAGAAAACGGGAAAGCTGAGGGTTACAATGAATAAGCCAGCGGCGGAATGTAATGCCGTTTGTCTTGTTGTTGAACTTCTCCGGGTAGATCCTGTAAAAATTATTTAGTTCAGAATTTTTCAGAATCTCTGTATGCAGGGCAGCTACGCCATTTACGCTAAATCCATAATGAATATCAATGTGCGCCATGTGGACCGTATCGTTCCGATCAATGATGGCTACACTCTCATCGTCAAATTTTCTTCTCACCTTATCGTCTAAAATCTCAATAATAGGCACGAGCTGTGGCACAACCTTCTTCAGATAATGTACAGGCCATTTCTCCAGCGCTTCCGCAAGAATTGTATGGTTCGTGTATGCGCAAGTCTTAGACACCACGCCGATGGCATCGTCCATATCCAGCCCCCGCTCCACGAGCAGGCGGATCAGTTCCGGAATAACCATGGTAGGATGCGTGTCGTTAATCTGAATCACTGCATATTCCGGCAGATCATATAAGCTGCTGCCCTTCGCCACGCACTCGTCAAGGATGAGCTGAGCCCCTGCGCTGACCATGAGGTACTGCTGATAGATACGCAACAGTCGCCCTTGCTCATCGCTATCGTCTGGGTAGAGGAAAAGGGTTAGGTTTTTCTTGATATCCTCTTTGTTGAAATCGATCCCTTCTTCCACGATTGTCTCATCTACCGTATCAAGGTCAAAAAGATGCAGCTTGTTCGTCTGATTGTTATATCCTGTCACTTCGATATCATACATCCGGGCGTTGACTTTCAGCCCTTTAAATTCAACCGGATATACAGTCTCTGTCTTCTTAAGCCACGACTTTTCCTCGATCCATGGGTTAGGAGTCTCTTTCTGAAGATGATTCTCAAACTCCTGCTTAAAAAGCCCAAGATGGTAGTTCAGCCCGATTCCGTCTCCTGCAAGCCCCAACGTGGCGATAGAATCAAGGAAACATGCTGCCAGTCTTCCAAGTCCTCCGTTTCCAAGGGATGGTTCCGGTTCTGCTTCCTCAATTGCACAGATATCCTTGCCGTTGCTCTCCAGCATTTCCTTGACTTCTTGATAGATGCCCAGATTGATCATATTGTTGGAAAGCAGCTTCCCGATCAGAAACTCCGCCGAGATATAGTACAGCTTTTTCTTACTGTCTGTGCGTTCCTTTTTTGATGCCATATCTTGAACGATGGTGAGCAGTCCGTTATAAATCTCCTTATCGGAAGCCCGCGATATTGGTTTCCCGAGATATTCCTCTAATCTTGCCTGAATCTTCATAATGATATTCTCCTTTCTTTCTGCCGTTTACATCCACGGCATCGCCGCATTTTGCCACAGCATTTTGAAAACATCCATATATTTTATCTCCATGGTCCGTATTTTAATACTATTTTTATTGATTTTCTTGCAATATTCTTTCATATTATTGTACAATACTATCAAAACAGTAATGTAGAGGAGAACATTATGAATATCAGCGAATATCAGAACTATCATGAGACGAAGTCACACACTACCGCAGAATTCCCCTATAACACTTATCTCTGCTCCATCCCCCGCGATTTCCCTTCCGTTCCCCTGCACTGGCATTCCGAGATAGAACTTATCGTCATCAAAAAGGGGCGTGGTTTTGTGTCAGCAGACTTTTTAAAAACACCTGTCTCATCGGGTGATATTGTTATCATACGCCCGGGACAGCTCCACTCTATCGAGCAGGACGGCGCTTATGCAATGGAATACGAAAATATCATTTTCAAGCCAGATCTTCTTATCTCGGACAGTTCAGATCTGTGCGCCGTGCAGTTTATCACGCCTCTTATGCTTGGTACAATTCCGTCGGACACTTATCTTACTCCTGCCCTTTCCTATTACCAGACGGCAGCGGAATACATCCGGCAGATTGACTTGCTGTGCGCGACCCGGTTAGAAGGTTACCAGCTTGCCGTAAAAGGTTACTTGTTTCAGCTTCTCTTTCTTCTTATATCTAACCAAAACAAAAAAGAGACTGCATCCGCCTCACAGATGAAATCTCTTGAAAAAATGAAAACGATATTGAAATATGTAGAGCAGCATTACGCAGAACACATTTCCATTGACGATATGGCCACCCTGACCTATTACAGCAAATCTCATTTTATGAAATTCTTCAAAGCGCATATGGGAATGGGTTTCATCGAATACCTGAACAACTACCGCCTCACAATGGCTGAGCGCCTGCTGCGTTCCTCTGACGCGTCCATCCTTGATATCGCGGAACAGAGCGGGTTCGATAACCTCTCCTACTTCAATCGTATCTTCAAGCGGAAATACGGGGACGCCCCGGGACGATGGCGTACGAGGATTTCTCAAAATCCCTCTCTTTATAACCAAGAGGTTGCTAACAATTAGTTGGCAACCTCTTGGTTATAGCCTAAATCAAACTCCTACTTCCCGAATCCGCAGTTCGGGAATGTACACACTTGGCAATTCAGGCACAAACCACCCTCTCCCAGCACAGAAAAGTCTTCCAGACAGAGCCTTTCACCCGCCGCGATGCGGGGCAGTACCAGATCGAATATGGTCCGTTTTGCATACATCACGCAACCGGGAAGTCCCATCACCGGGATGCGCTGCCCCTCCCCAGTATATTTATACGCCAGCATGAACATGGCTCCGGGCAGAACAGGGGCTCCATATGTGACTACCTCGTCCGAAGCGTTTCGAATGGCAAGGGGCGTACGATCATCAGGATCCACGCTCATCCCTCCTGTACACACGACAAGGTCCGCGCCTTTTTTGATCCATTCACTGATGGCTTCCGTGACCATATCCGGCTTGTCGTCGCACAAGATATCCCCCATCACTTCTATGCCGTTCTCCTCCAGTTTCTCTCTCACCACAGGTGTAAACTTATCTTCAATGCGGTGGTGATAAACCTCGCTTCCCGTAGTTACGATTCCTGCCTTTAGCTTGAGAAAAGGAAGAATGGTAAAAATCGGCTCATTCCCGCAGATCTCTTTCACCCGTTCCATCTTTTCCTCTTCGATGACAAGGGGAACGACACGCATCCCCACGATCTTGTCCCCTTTTCGGACAGGAAAATCTCCGTGGAGGGAGGCGAGTACCATCTGTCCCATGCCGTTTACCGCCTTTAATTTCTCCCTGTCAATTTTAAGAATACCGTCGCACTCTGCCGTAAGCTCAATCTTGCCTTCTTTGGGTTCGGAAGCTTTCATACGCTCTCCCTGACAAACCTGCCGCAGGATTTCCGTCGCATCGTCTTCATGGAGCATTCCCTCTTCTTTTTCCCAGACATATAAGTGTTCTTTTCCCACGGATAAAAGCACGGGAATATCCTCTTCTGTCACCACATGACCTTTGCGCAATACCGCGTCCTTCACCACTCCGGGTATGATCTGAGTAATATCGTGACAGAGTACACTTCCTACCGCGTCTTCTGTTCTGATCAATTTCATCTGTATCTCTCCTCTCATCATACGTGCCGGCTCAGGCTGTATACTCTGCAATACAGCTTGAACATTCTCTTCCTTCCAGATCCTCGGGATGCTTCATACACGATCGAGCCGTTTTAGCCAGACTTCCGCGCACGCGTCGCTGGGCATCCTCCAGTCTCCTCTCGGAGAAAGCGCCACCGTACCGACCTTGGGGCCGTCCGGCAGACAGGAGCGCTTAAACTGCTGGGAAAAGAATCTCCGGTAGAAGGTCTTCAGCCACTTCCGTATAATCTCCCTGTCATAGTCCCCTGCAAATGCTGCCTCCGCCAGCCGGAAGACCTTATCCGGCTCATATCCGAAACGCAGCATGTAATACAGAAAGAAATCATGAAGCTCATACGGTCCCACCAGATCTTCGGTTTTCTGAGCAATATCCCCATCTTTTGGCGGAAGCAGCTCCGGGCTCACCGGAGTATCCAGCACATCATAAAGCACATTTTTCAGTGCATCATCCTCTGTCTCATCTGCAGCGTATTTCACAAGGTGGCGCACCAGTGTCTTTGGTACTGACGCATTCACCCCATACATGGACATATGATCGCCGTTATAGGTCGCCCACCCTAGCGCCAGCTCCGACATATCTCCTGTTCCGATGACCACGCCACCCGTACGGTTGGCGATATCCATCAGCACCTGCGTGCGTTCTCTTGCCTGGGCGTTTTCATAAGTCACATCATGACTTTGAGGGTCATGCCCAATATCACGGAAATGCACGTTCACCGCATCGGCGATGGGCACTTCTTTCAAAGTTGCCCCTGTTTTTCTCGCCATTTCACAGGCGTTATTGTATGTGCGGTCCGTTGTCCCGAAACAGGGCATCGTCACCGTGATAATGTCCCTTTTATCCCTGCCAAGCATGTCAAAGGCACGGGCAGTCACCAGAAGCGCAAGAGTAGAGTCTAACCCGCCTGATATTCCCACCACTGCAGTCTTTGCGCGAGTGTGCATCAGACGCTTCTTCAGTCCCATTGCCTGAATCGTAAGGATCTCTTCACACCGTTCAGCACGCGTCCTTTCATCCGACGGCACAAACGGCTGCTTCGGGAAAATTCTCGTAAGCTTTGTATCCTCTGTTTCTATGAAAAATGGAACCCGCATAAGTGCTCCCTGTGGTTTCGCCGCAAATGTTGTATTCTTGCGACGTTCACCGATAATTCTCTGGAGATCAAACTCGGAATAGATGATCTCATTGCAGTACCTTCTGGATTCCTCTAAAACCGCTCCGTTCTCAGCGATAATATTATGTCCGCCAAATACCACGTCCGTCGTGGATTCCCCTTCTCCCGCATTAGCATACACATAGCCGGCAATCAGCCGTGCGGACTGTCCTGCGATCAAGTCTCTGCGGTATCTGTCTTTTCCGATGGTCTCATTACTGGCCGAACAGTTCACGATCACAGTTGCCCCCTCCAAAGCCGCCCCAATACTGGGCGGTATTGGCGACCATACATCTTCGCAGATCTCTGCCGACACAATCAAATCTTCCAAACCAGCAGCTTCAAACAGAATCTGTGGTCCGAACGGAATCTCTTCCCCATCGAACAGCACATACCCGGCTTTTTCAGGCCCCGGCGTAAACTGACGCATCTCATAGAACTCTGCATAGTTCGGAAGAAATGTCTTAGACGTAAAGCCGAGGATCTTCCCGCGGTTCATCGCCGCCGCCACATTGTACAGCTTGCCCCGCACCGACAGAGGCGCCCCTGCAAATACAAGGATATCTTTGTCTGCCGTGTGTGCCGCTATCCTTTTGAGCGCTTCCTGTGTCTCTTTTAAGAGCACATCCTGCGTAAACAAATCCCCGCAGGTATATCCGGTTACACACAGCTCAGGGAATACGATAATCTTCGCTTTATTCTCACATGCCTTATCAATTCCTTCGAATATTTTCTCTGTGTTAAATTCCACATCTGCCACTCGGATATCTGGCGTAGCCGCCGCAACTTTTACAAATCCATGCTTCATCTTCTCTCTGCCTCCCCGATGTTTCTTTCTGTCTGCTTCCAGTTTTCCCGCGCACGGTTCCACGGTCTACCTGCTTTTTTTCACCAATTCTTTCAGCTCATCCACCGTATAATTGTAGGCTGTGTTACAGAAGTGACACTTTACCTCTATATCCTTCCCGTCATTGATCATAGACTGGATATCTTTCTTCCCTATGCTGATGATCGCCTTTTCAATCCGTTCCTTAGAACAATTACAGTAAAATTTCGCCGGCATAGTGTCCGTGATCTCCAGATCCAGCCCCTCAAGCACTTGAGAAAGCATTTCCTCCGGCGTATGACCGTTGTCCAGCATAGAAGTTACTGAGCTGATGTTTCGAATATTCTCCTCAAGCTTATTTAATACTTCATCCTCTATAAACGGCATCACCTGAACAATGAAACCGCCTGCGCAGCGCACTGTATTGTCCTTCTCCATAAGCACGCCCAGCCCTACCGAGGACGGCACTTGTTCGGATGTAGCGAAATAATAAGTCAGATCTTCCGCGATCTCTCCAGTCTGTAAAATAGTCTGCCCGGAATAAGGATCTTTAAGCCCCATATCTTTAATTACCGTCATCACGCCCTGCCCGAGCGCTCCTCCTACATCTAGTTTTCCATTTTTTGGCGGCAGCATGACATCTGTCTTATGCACATATCCTTTCACATTCCCCTGACTGTCCGCCGTCACGGTAAGCCCGCCAATAGGCCCGGAACACTTGATCTGAATGGTCAGCATGTCCGTAGGATTCTTCATCATGCTCCCAATCATCACTCCCCCTGTAAGAAGACGCCCTAGCGCCGCCGTTGCCACCGGGCTTGTCCCATGGCGCTGTCTTGCCTCCTCCACAAGCTCTGTCGTCACTGCCGCAAACGCACGGATCTGCGTATTTGCCGCTGATGCTCTTACAATATAATCTTTCATTTCACACTCTCTCCCTTTTCTGTTTCTATACTGTTCCTACTTCCCGTTCAACACTGTTTTCCAGACTCACTTGCGATCACACAGATCCTCTCGCTGGTCTGCGTAACTTCTGCCCGCGTATCCATATCATAAGCCGCCAGAAAACGGAGCCCCGCTTCCTCCAGAAGGACCTTCATCTCTTTGAGAGTATAACCCCTCTGATAATGTGTTTCCCGGAACTTTCTATACAACTCTCCTTTCGGAACAGATTCTTCTTTCCCTTTTTCCTGTATGAAAAGGGTCAGATTATACTCGTTGATCTTTTCATCCTCATAATACGTATTATCCCATATAAAACTGCACTCTCCCCTGTCCTCCGCGATCGTACAGTCTCCCATGACTTCCCTATATTTATACTCTGTATTAAAATCAAACAGAAATATTCCTTCCGGGTCAAGATAATTATTGACCAACCGGAACACTTCCCTGAGTTCTTCTGTCTCAATGATATAGTTGACTGTATCACAGACACTCACCACGGCGCGCACTGTTCCGTACAGTTCAAACTCTCTCATATCCTGAAGAAGATACAGAATATCATGTCCGGAATCCATGCGTTTCTCCATTGCAAGCTCCAGCATATCCATCGAGTTGTCTACCCCGATCATGTCGTATCCGTAACCTGCGAGGATCTCTGTCATCGTACCCGTACCACATCCAAGATCCAGAACGATACCATCTTTTATACCATATTCCCGCAACAATCCGTTTATATATTCCCCCCATTCATCATAGGGAACATTGTCCATAAATGTATCATAGACCGACGCAAAACTCGTATATGCTTCCATAGCGGCCTCCTCCCACAAATAGAAGTTTAACATATTTTGAATGAACACGCACTATAAAATACGCGGGATATTTGCCTTCACTTCACGACAGCAGTCACTTCCGCCCACATGCTTTTTCCGCAAATTGTAAAATACAGTTTTCCTTACATGAATAAAGAAGTTCCCGCAGACCGTATCATATACGCAAAACTTTGAAGTAAAGCGAAATGGCTTTGCGTTATAATGCAGTCTCGGGAACATATGTTATATGTTACAAAATATATTTTCCAACACTCGGTTCATCTGCGTGAAAATCATCTCTCCATCATACTGATCGATTCGATCCCCACGCTTCCTCCCCTGACGACCTCGATGCTCTTGAACTCTTCCTTCATCAGTTTAACTACAGCGTCATTTTTTGTCGCAGTCTGGACGAATTCCACGAGCACACTGTCTCGTCCATAGTCAATCACTTTTGCCTTGAATGTTTCTGCAATCTGGAACACTTCGGTCTTTGCTTCAGGTGTACAATTGAACACTTTCACATAAAGAATTTCTTTCATTCTGACAAAGATATCTGTAAAGTCGATAACTTTTATGACTTCAACCATCCGATTCAATTGTTTTTTTATCTGTTCAAATGTCTCATCGTCACTAACTGTCGCTATGGTCATCCTTGATACAGTCGGATCTTCAGTCGTACCCACGGTCAGGCTATCCAGATTGTAGGATTTCCCGGAAAAAAGCCCTGATATTTTAGAGAGCACGCCCACCTGATTTTCCACATAAAGGGAGATCCATCTTTTTTTCATATTATTATCCATCTTCACGCTCTCCTTTCTAACAATCCATGATCATATCTTCCAGAGTGCCGCCGGGCTGGATCATCGGATAGACCAGATCCTCTGGATCGATGATAAATTCAACCAATGTCGGCACTTTTGTGTTTTTCTTTGCCGCCTCAAATGCCGCCGCAATCTCTTCTTTTTCTGTCACACGGATCCCCTTTGCCCCGTAGCTTTCCGCCAGCTTTACAAAATCCGGCGTATACTCTGGCATCTCTTCGCCGTTTGTCCGGCGGTACAGCGCTCCCGATCTCATATTTGTCATGCCGTATCTCTTGCCGTAGAACAATTTCTGCCACTGCCGCACCATACCGAGATATTCATTGTTAAAAACACAGAGGATCAACGGTAGTTCCTCAAGAACCGCAGTGGCAAATTCCTGAATGTTCATCTGCATGCCGCCATCCCCGGAAATCGCGATGACTGTTTTGCCAGGATTTCCAAGTTTTGCCCCGATTGCAGCAGGGAAGCCGTATCCCATCGTTCCCAGACCGCCTGATGTGACGAGCTGCTTTTTCTCTGTAATCTCTGCATACTGTGTAACAAACATCTGATGCTGTCCCACATCAGTAGTAATAATTGCATCATCGAACTGACGATTCATCTCCTCAATAATATCCATGGGCGTCATATGCGTTTTATTCTTCATTACAAGAGGATGTTTCTCTTTCCACTCCCGGATCTGTTCCAACCACTTTTCGTTCCCACACGGTTCTGCATATTCATTGATCTTTGTGATTGCCTCCAGAGCATCGGCAACGATGGGCACGTGCACATGAATATTTCTGGATATGGACGCGGTATCAATATCAATATGTACAATTTCAGCATTGGGCGCGAAGGCATGTAGTTTTCCGGTGATCCGGTCATTGAACCGGGTTCCGATAGAGAAGAGCAGATCACATTCTCCAACTGCCATATTCGCCGCATACTGGCCGTGCATCCCCAGATTTCCGATAAAGAGCGGGTGATTTGTCGGTACTGCGCCCCGTCCCATGATGGTCGTGACTACCGGCACATTCGTCTTGTTCACCACTTCCGTAAACACCTTATTCGCGCGGGCAATATTCACCCCGCCTCCTGCGAGGAACAGTGGCTTTTTCGCCTTTTTGAGCATCTTGAGCGCACGCTTTAGCTGCCCCATATGCACACTTGTATTCGGTTTATATCCCCGGATGTTCACCGTATCCGGATAGTCCGGGCTTCCCAGCTCACACATCACGTCTTTCGGGAGATCGATAAGCACCGGACCCGGCCGTCCCGTGCGTGCGATGTAAAACGCTTCCTTGACAATGCGCCCGAGATCTTTCCTGTCACGAACCGTCACGCCGTACTTTGTGATGCTGCGTGTGATCCCCACAATATCCACCTCTTGGAACGCATCATTTCCGATCAGGTGTTTTGCCACCTGTCCGGTAAAGCAGACAAGGGGAACGCTGTCATAGTTCGCTGTGGCAAGCCCGGTCACCAGATTGGTTGCCCCCGGACCGCTTGTCACTAGACACACGCCCGCTTTACCCGTCGTCCGCGCATAGGCGTCCGCTTCATGGACTAAAGCCTGCTCATGGCGCGGCAGGATCACGCGGATGTCATCCTGCTTATACAGCTCGTCACTGATGTCGATAGTACACGCTCCCGGATAGCCGAAGACCGTGTCCACTCCTTCTTCCTTCAATGCTCTTACTAATAATTTGTTTCCTGTGATCTGTCTCAATTTCCTGCCTCCTTTTCCTATCAGCGATCTTTCTATCAGCGTTCTTCCCGTTCTGCGGTTCCTGCCCGCACGCGCCCTCGCGCGCCCGGCAAAGAACGGATTGTAAAGAAAAGCCCCGAGCATCTTATGCTCAGGGCGAATGTATCATCCGTGTTACCACCTAAATTCAGAGAAAATTTCTCTGCGCTCTGCCGGTACGGGCATCTGTGACACCGATACCGTTTCCCTGTAACGTGGGATCACGTTGGAGTCTACTTGACACATATGGTTTCTTTACCATCTCTGCCGTTCAGTCCACTGCTCGAAGGCTACTTCCACAATTCCGTCACGGAGATTTGCACCGGCCATCTCCTCTCTTCGCATCAGAAAACTGTGTACTCCTCCTCGTCGCTGCATTTATTTTATGGTGTAAAATTAAAATTTAAATTCATTATAGTGTGTATTATTAACATTGTCAATCATGTTTTCTTGATGTTTTTTAATTACAATGTAACAAACAAATGAAATATATATCGCTTTTCGATGTCAAAACATATTGTTTGAGCATCCCGCGCAAATATGCCCTTTCTATCCTTTCTCCTTTTTTATGCCTTCCTGCCAGACATCTTTACAGACACCGCTTTCACAACTAGACAGAGAACGATCACTACCAACATATCCGGCAGTGTATTGCCCACCGGTATATCAATCGTCATAAACCACCGATAGGCAATAAATCCAATCAGCCATATTACAAGATTCTTCCAGTTGAAATCTGTCAGCTTGTTCTCTTTCCTCAGGATGAACACATCTGCGATCTGTACCGCTATCATAGGAGCAAACACAGAACCGATGAGGTAAAGGAAATCTGTAATATCGTCCATAGGGAAAATGATCGCCGCTATCGTACCAATCACCGTTACCACGATACCCATATGATTTCCTTTGAATTTCGCAAATAAGGACTCGGAAGATACTCCCGCTGAATATGCGTCAAGGAACGTGGTGGTGACAGTAGAGAGGATCACAATCAATAATGCTGCGATGCCAAGTCCTGCTTTTGCCATGATCACAGCAATATCTGTCTCGCTGGTGTAGATGGCGGCCCCCATACCGATCGCATACATCCAGCAGCTCACCATGCCGTAGGCGATCACACTTGCTGCAGTGGATTTCATCTGTTTCTCTGCCTCTCTTGTATAATCACTGATGACAGGCAGCCATGAGAGCGGCATTGCTACGGACAACTCTACTGCGGCACCGAAACTCATGGCGTCACTGCCCAGATCCGCGCCTGTATCCGAACCTCCGAAGAAAATAACTCTACACAGCAGGATGGTCAGGATAAAAAGCGCCGCTATGGCGATCGTATTGATCTTGCCCAGATTAGTCACTCCAACGGCGATCCAGAGAACAATCAGCACACCGATCACGATACACCACACCCATGCCCCAGTATGAAAGATACCGTCTGCGGCAAGGGCCCCGTCATAGATCATGATCGCCGTCCATCCGATGAGCTGAAAGACATTGAGCACCGCAAAGAGCAGGCCTCCCTTCTGCCCGAAGCTCATTTTCACCGTCTCCATGGCGCTCTTTCTCATCCTCGCACCGATCAGACCTGCAAAAAACATCATACAGCATCCGATGATGTGTCCGATGATGACTGCAACCATGCCTCTCTGGAATCCCAATGGAGCAAGGTAGGTCCCAGTCAATATCTCAGCAATGGATACGCCCGCACCAAACCAGATCAGACTGTTTTCATATACCGATGTATGTTTTATTTTCATATCAGACTATCTCCTTTTCTTCAGAAGAAAAGCCTGCTTCTGTATTTGCATTTCCTGAAATTTTTACATACTCTCCCGTGATGTCAAAGGCATGGTTCATCGGGCCTCTGCCTTTTCCTAGATCCAGCATGGCTCCCAGCGCACCAGAGATATATGCTTTTGCACTCTCTACCGATGTATCCATATCGAACCCTTTTGCCAGATTAGATGCAATGGCGCTGGACAACGTACAGCCCGTTCCGTGTGTATTCGGATTGTCAATCCGTTTCCCGTAGAACCAGCGGTAACTTCCGTTTCTATAGAGCAGATCATTGGCATCATTTAACTGATGTCCGCCTTTTAACAGGACAGCACAGTGATAATTCTCACTGATCTTCCCCGCCACTTTTACCATATCTTCCTTAGTTCTGATCTCCATACCCGAGAGCACTTCCCCTTCCGGAATATTCGGCGTCAGTATATCTGCCATGGGGAGCAATCTTTCTTTCAGTGTCTCTATAGCGTCATCGGTGATCAGCTTTGCCCCGCTGGTCGCCACCATGACCGGATCGACCACGATGTTCTCCGCCTGATATTGCGCAAGTTTCTCTGCAATGGCAATGATCAGCTCCGCCGATGACACCATGCCGATCTTGACTGCATCCGGACGGATATCTGTGAAGATACAGTCGATCTGCTGTTTTAAAAATTCAGGAGATACATCCATGATTCCTACTACGCCGGTCGTATTCTGTGCAGTCAGTGCAGTGATCGCACTCATGGCAAACACACCGTTCGCAGTCATTGTCTTAATATCTGCCTGAATTCCGGCTCCTCCGCTGGAGTCACTTCCAGCGATTGTTAATGCTGTTTTCATTTTTCTTATCTTTTCCTCCTTTGTTCCTGTACCTCTGTTGCTTTTCCCTGTCCTGAACACTCTTTTATATAGCGGTAAAAAGTGGTGCCCCAGCCTGCCGCCAAAAAATGTCTGCCATTATTCGGATGCCCTTTTCCAGAATATATTAAAGTCCTCGAACTCCGGCAGATAGATGTCTGCCGTGTTCCATATATGGGCAAGATCCCGGTCACTGGCCTTATCGTAGACTCCCACCGTCTTAAATCCCGCCCTTTTCGCAGTCTGAAGCGCATGCAGCGCATCTTCAAACACCCATGTCTCGGAAGGTTCCGTATCGAGCTGGAGCGCTGCAGCATAATAGATATCTGGCTGGCTCTTGCTGCTGCCGATCTCGGAACAGGTAAAGATCCCCTGAAAATATGAAAAAACTTTCAGCCTTTTAAGGGCGGCCTCCGCATTCTTCCTGTCGCCGGACGTGGCTATCGCCATAGGGATTTTTCTTTCCCGGAACTCCTGAAGATACTGCCGTACTCCCTCTTTCAGAGGGACCCGTTCCTCGTAGAAATCCTGTACTTCCCGGTTCATGCCTCTTATGATCTCCTCTGGTGTCTTATCAAGTCTGTAGTGGGCTATCAGATAGTCCGCCCCCTCTTCAAGGCTCATAGCAAACAAAGTATCCCTGAGGTCTTTCTCCGCCTCGATCCCCATGCTGTTCAAGTAGAGTTCTCCTAAGTTTTCCCAAACGGGCATGGAATTTAACAACACTCCGTCCACATCGAATATCACTCCGCGGATCATCTTTCCGCCCCCTCCTTTTTACGGTCTAAAAGTATCAGTTTAGCATCTCTTCTGTGCGGCTTTTCAGATGCCGCGCCGCTTCTTTAATATCTTTCTGCGCAAAGATCGCACTAATCACAGCGATGCCGCAGATTCCTGTACCTGCAAGTTCCTTTACATTGTCTGCAGTGATGCCGCCAATGGCGATGACCGGAATATCCACTGCTTCACAGATCGCTTTTACCGTCTCATGGCTTACTTCTACCGCATCAACCTTTGAACCTGTGGGAAATACCGCTCCTACGCCAAGGTAATCCGCTCCGTGCTCCTTGGCCTCCAAAGCCTGCTCCACTGTCTGGGCAGACGCGCCGATGATCTTGTCCAGCCCCAGCTTCTTGCGCACATCTCCGACTTTCATATCGCTCTGTCCCACATGAACTCCATCTGCGTTGATCTGTACTGCGATCTCTACATTATCGTTAATCACAAACGGCACTCCATACTGTGCGCACAGATCATGGATTTCTTTCGCCTCTTCGAGGAATGCAGCCTCGTCCAGATTTTTTTCTCTGAGCTGTACGCAGGTCACGCCGCCTTTTAATGCTTTCTCTACCTGAGCATAAAGGGTCTGTCCGTTCAGCCAGCTGCGGTCTGTGACCGCATAGAGGAGCAGATCCTCTTTTTTGCAATTTCCCTGATCATCTGATCTCATATTTGGCTCCTTTCTCAAGTTCTTCGCCCGACATGTTGTAAATGGCGTCAATGATCCGGTTACGGTAGGTAGCATTCCCATCCCCATCCTGCATCCGGCTCCACCCGATCTCCCCTGCAAGTCCCATCGCACACATAGCCGCTGCTGCTGCCTCCAGCGGATGATCCGGATTTGCAGTCACATAGGCCGTCATCATTCCGGAAAGCTGGCATCCTGTTCCGGTAATCTTTCCCATCTCCGGTCTTCCGTTGTAGATCACATAGCATGTATTGCCGTCAGATACAAGATCGATAGCTCCAGTCACAGCAATAATCGTTCCTGTCTCTTCCGCGAATTTCTTTACAAATACCACTGCCTCGTCAAGATTTTTCTCCGTCACCGCATCCGCTACGTCTGCATCCACACCTCTTGTAGTGCCCCTTCCCTTTGCTAATGTCTTTATCTCGGATACATTCCCACGTATCACGGACAGTTTCAGTTCTTTCATCAGTCCAAGTGCTGTATTTGTACGCAGCGCACTAGCGCCGGAGCCCACCGGATCGAGCAACACCGGATGCCCCAGCTCGTTGGCTTTCTTACCTGCTCGGAACATTCCTTCGATGCTTGTCTTGTGGAGAGTGCCGATATTGATATTAAGGCCGCCACAGACAGACGTGATATCCTCCACATCCTCTGCCTCGTCGGACATAATCGGACTGCCGCCACAGGCCAGAAGCACATTCGCCACATCATTTACGGTCACGTAGTTTGTGATATTATGTACCAGCGGTATTGTATTTCTTACATTTTCCAAATATTCTCTCATAATAAACTCCTCTTAATGGTAATTGGATAGGAAGCATGGCTGGTTCGCCGTACTTGCCTGTCAAATGTCCGCTCACGCAAGCGTGCCCGCCGCTTACCGGGCTTATCGCACAAAAAACGGGCCCCTCATAAGGGTACACCCGCATCAGTAGTTTATCTATGTTCCCTACGTTGGCATTACCCAAATCAGGTTGCGGGTCAAAGTAATTCACCTTCCTCTCAGCCTGCTTGATACGCAAGCTCCCCGTTTTTTAATATGTATTTCAAACAATCTAATAATTACAGTGCCATCATCTGACGTCAGTGCGTCTTTGCGAATGGCGCGGACTGAACTGTTGCATCTTTCTCCAATTATTGTGTCAGCGTTTTATTTTCTGAGGCTCTGCACTCAGATTGCCTAGATAAATGTCAAATACTTTCATCTTCTTCATCGTAGTCACGAGCACCGCCGCTATGATGGTTCCTCCGCAGCTTGAGACGAAGAACGGAATAACAAAGCCAAATACCGCAGTCTGGCTTCCCATAATCAGTGTTGCAATCGGATAGCTTAAGAGCCCGCCGATGACTGATGTGCCGAACAGTTCTCCCCCATAAGCAAATGGAAGGTGTTTTCCATACCTATACAGTATACCGCACAACAGCGCTCCGCACATGGAGCCCGGAAATGCAAGTAGTGTGCCGGTTCCCATCAGATTCCTCAAAAGGCTGGTCACAAACGCCATGCCCACCGCATAACCTGGTCCTAAGAACACTCCTCCGAGAATATTGATAAAGTGCTGAATCGGAGCGCATTTAGATGCTCCTACCGGGATCGACAGTGGTGAGCATACGATACCGACCGCTACCAGTATACCCGCAAGGGCAAGTTTCCTTACATTGACATTTTTCATGTCCTTTCCTCCTGTACACATGACGGTCGATGCTCTCTGGCATCCTCTCACTCCGGAACACGGATTCCCTCGCATATTGTTTTCGTATTGCATACAGTGAAAACCCGGAACGGCGCTCCCCGTCCGGTAAAACCTCTTTCGTGTTATTGGACTGTCCGAGAGTAATGTTACCACGTCCACATGAAAAATGCAATAAGGTTGACCACTACCGCGAGCATTTATACGATCTCGTATCCGAGTAATTACCGGCTTCTCATGGTGCAACCAGCTCCTTAGGTACTACATTTTCCTTGTCTTCTTAGATTGCGCACTACTCCTAGCGCTGAATACAAAAGAAGCGCCCCAATATTTGCCATGACCACACTTGCCCCTGCCGGCGATGCCCACACATATGACACAGTGATACCGACAACCAAGCATACCACGGAAATCACCCCCGAGTTAATAATAACGCTTTTGAATGTCCGGCATACCCGCATAGATGTAAGCGCCGGGAAGATGATCAGACTGGAAATCAGAAGCGCTCCCATCATCCGCATCCCTAATACGATAGTCACCGCGGTCAAAACTGCGATCAATGTATTATACATATCCGCTTTTACCCCCGTTGCCCTCGCAAACGTTTCATCAAATGTGATGGCGAATATCTTGTTGTAAAAAAAGATATAAAGGGCCAGAACCACGACAGCCAAGATCACACTTAACCGTACATCCTCTGCACTCATGGCAAGGATACTTCCGAACATATAGTTGTACACATCGGTATTCATTCCTGTCGTCATGGAGATCACCATCACGCCTACAGCCAGAGAGCTTGTAGAAATCAGGGCGATCGCTGCGTCTCCTTTGATCCGGCTGTTTCCCCGGATGCGTAGCAGAAGGACTGCCGCTATGATGACCACGGGGATCGCTACCGTAAGTGGGGCTGCGTTTACGGCAGCCGCAATGGCCAGAGCGCCGAACCCTACATGAGATAACCCGTCTCCGATCATGGAATACCTCTTTAGCACAAGACTCACTCCAAGAAGCGCAGAACAAAGCGCCACCAGCGAACCCACAGCAAAGGCGCGTACCATGAACGGATAGGAAAGCATTTCAAACACCTTTTCAAGCATTGTCTACACCCCCGTTCCCATCCGCCTGTCCGTGTTCCGTCCCACTTAAGAAATTCCTGCCCACACGGCTTTTCCTGTAATCCTCTGCACTTCCGAAAAACAGCATTTTCTCTTGGAGGTGAAGGATGTGGCTGGCATCAATAACGGCACTTTCAATATCATGGGACACCATCACTACTGCAATCTTCTCCTCCCTGTTGATCCTGCGGATAAGCTGATAGAATTCGGCAGTGACGATCGGATCCAGTCCAGTCACAGGCTCGTCCAAAAGAAGCATCGTCTTTGTAGCGCACAGGGCCCGGGCAAGGAGAACTCTCTGCTTCTGCCCCCCGGACAGATCCCGGAAACACATCCCTGACAAATCACGAATCCCCAGAAGCGCCAGCTTCTCTGCCGCCGCCTTTTTATCCGCCGCCGTATAAAAAGGCCTTATTCCCCGGCTGTTAAGTCTGCCGGAGAGAACGACTTCATACACGCTGGCAGGAAAATCTTTCTGCACATCTGTCTGCTGGGGAAGATAACCGATCTCATTCTGGTGCAGTCCGTCCCCATAAATGATATGCCCCCTTTCCACGTTTTTTAACCCAAGAAGGCTTTTTACAAGAGTACTTTTCCCGGAACCGTTCTCCCCTACAATGCACAGATAATCTCCCGAATCGATGGAGAAATTAAGCTCTCTTACCGCGGTCTGCCCCTCATAGCCGATGGAAACATTTTCACATCTAATCAGTGCCATCCGTTTAAAACCTCCTTCAGCGTCTCCACATTTTTCTGCATCATACTGATATACGTCTCACCGTTTTCAAAATCCTCCGCAGACAGATTGTGACAGCTGTAAAGTACTTTCACTTCCGCCCCTGTCGCCTCTGCGATGGCGTTAGCGATATCTTTACTGCTAAGCTCCATTTTCAGGACACACGGCACACGCTGTTCCTTTACCTTATCGATCAGGAACACCATAGTTGCGGCGCTGGGCTCTGTATCCCCCGCGCATCCTGGAAACGCCGCATAATAGTCAAGCCCGTACTCCTCAGCCAGATAACGGAACGGAAAACGGTCGCCAAAAATGAGGAGACTGCTTTTTGCATTTTCCATTACTTCTCGGAACTGCCTATCAAGATCCGAAAGCTCTTCCCGGTATGCCGCAGCATTTTCTTCATAAATCTCCCTGCCGTCAGTATCTGCCTTAATAAGCATTTCCTTAATCTGATCTACAATGAGGGCAGCATTTACTGGGGAAGTCCATACATGCTCATCAATCTCATGCACAGAATCTTCCTCATCCTCGTCATGGCCATGTCCTAGGGATTCCTTCATACCTTCCACATGCTCTTCTTCCAGCGTATCCACACAGTCCATAAGCCGCAGGGTCAGACGGCCATTCTTGGGCATGGAGCTTAGGATATCCTCCACCCACACGTCGTTCTCTCCTCCGGTATAGATAAACACATCACTCTCTTGGATTGCGATGATATCCTGCGGTGTCGGTTCGTAGGAATGACTCTCCTCGCCGGGTTTTAAAAGCATCTTAAGCTCCGCCCGGTCCCCCGCGATCTGACGCACGAAATCATAAGGAGGGAATATGGTCGTCACAACGCTGATCTTTCCACTCTTCGCCTCCAGTTCCTGAGTCTGCTCTGCAATTTCCCCAATTCCTTGCTTCGCACTGCATCCAGCTGTCAGAAAAACAGTGCAAAGTATCCATATAACAGCTATGGCAGGAAGAACTCTCCTGCCTTTTCTCTTACCTGCGTTCATATTTTGTAAAACGGAATTCCAGATCAAAGCATGTCTGCTCTTCTCCTTCTTCCGTCATCTCCCATTCATCCATAGTATCCAGATCCGGAAAAAACGTATCCGCCTGAAACGCGCGGTCAATCTTTGTCACCAGCACAGTGTCGCACTCCGGGAGCAGCATCCGGTAAACGCTCTCACCACCGATTACATAGACATCGTCTGTATCGTATTTTTTTAATTCTTCTCTCAGTTCATCGTAAGTGTGGACGATGACTGCATCCTTTACACTGTACCCTCTGTTTCCCGTCAACACAATATTCGTGCGGTTTTTAAGAGGCAGTCCGCCCGGAAAGCTCTCCAACGTCTTTCTCCCCATGACAACCACCCTTCCTGTAGTCGTCTGACGGAAAAATTTCATATCTGACGGAATGCTGACAAGCAGTTTGTTCTTATACCCGATTCCCCAGTTTTTATCTGCTGAAAGTATAGCCTTCATAATAACATCATGATCCCTTCCTCAAAATACTTATCTCTATACCGCGACCGGAATGTCTTTGATCTGCGGGTGCGTCTCATAGTTATCCAGTCTTACATCCTCAGGAGTAAAATCATAGAAGTCTTTAACTTCCGGATTCAGCCAGAAAGACGGTGCCGGGAGCGGCGCTCTTGAGATTAGTTCCTCAATCATCGGTACATGGCGGTCATAGATATGAGCGTCAGCGATCACATGGACGAACTCCCCTGCCTTCATGTCGCACACCTGCGCCAGCATATGGAGCAGTACCGCATACTGGCACACATTCCAGTTATTTGCCGTGAGCACATCCTGCGATCTCTGGTTTAAGATTCCGTTTAAAGTAAGCTTATCGCTATCTTTTTCTTTTGTCACATTAAAAGTCATACTGTATGCACACGGATATAAGTTCATCTCATGAAGATCCTGGTGCACATAGATGTTTGTCATGATCCGGCGGCTGTAGGGGTTATTTTTCAAATCATAGATCACCCGGTCCGTCTGATCCATCATGCCTTCCTTGTACTGATGCTTCACCCCCATCTGATAGCCATATGCCTTACCGATGGATCCGGTCTCATCTGCCCAGCTGTCCCAAATATGGCTTTTTAACTCATGTACGTTATTGGACTTCCTCTGCCAGATCCAAAGCATCTCATCCACACAGCTCTTGATCGCTGTGCGCCGCAGGGTTAGAGCCGGAAATTCTTTTGAAAGATCATAGCGGTTGACCACGCCGAACCGTTTGATCGTGTATGCAGAGGTTCCGTCCTCCCACACCGGACGCACCTTCTCTCCCTCCGTGCTCGTCCCATTGTCTATGATATCCCTGCACATATCGATAAATACTTTATCTGCATAACTCATGATTTTCTCCTTTTATTTTCCGATAATCTTTCTGGAGAGTCCTCGCCCTCGTCATGAGGAGCATCTCCTTTACGGTTCTGCAATATTGTATAACAGTTTCTCGAGATTTTTTCTAAGAGCCTCCACTTCCCGCTTTGTCAGCCCTCTTGTCAGTTCCCTGTCCAGCTTCCTTCTGTCTGCTTCCATCCGCCGCTGTATGTCATACGCCTTTTCCGTAAGATAAATGTTTTTCTTCCTCTTATCATGGGCATTGGGAACACAAAGAATATATCCCTTCTCGTCCAGCCGCCTTAAGATTCCCGTCACTGTCGGATTCTTCAAGTTCAGGTTTTTCTCCACATCCCGCTGGCTTACCTCCTCCTTGCTTGTGTGAAAGAGATAGTCCAGCACAGCGCACTGTGAAGAAGTGATCCCGATATCTTTCAGTCTCTCATTTAATTCTTTTTCAAATACATTATTGATCTGCTTGACCAAAAAACCTATCGGTCTGCCGCGCCGTTCCATTCTTCTCTCCTCTTTCGCATACATCTGCCGCCCGCGGTTTAAACATACTCCCGGATCACACTGCTGATCTCATAAATGCTGTCCATGGACTTAAGCTTATCCAGTGCGTTTTCCATATATTTCTCTTTTACTTTTTCTGTCACAATGACCAGCTCCGCGGCATCAGGATTGGTGTGTTCTTGAACGACTCTCGCAATACTCACCTTATGTTCCCCAAAGACTTTGGCGATCGCTGCCAGCACACCGGGCTGGTTTCTAACCTGCATGCGGATGAAGAAAGCATTCTTCACCTCACCCCATGCTTTGACAGGCAGTTCTTTGTAGCAGGTACAGCTAATACGACCAGTACACCCATGCTGAAGATCCCTTGCCACATCAATCACATCTCCTACAACAGCGCTTGCCGTCGGCATTTCTCCAGCGCCGCGTCCGTAGAACATCGCGTCGTCCACAGCGTCGCCGTGGATGAATACAGCGTTGAAAGAATCTCTAACAGAGGCCAGTGGGTGATCTTTATGAAGCATCATCGGATAGACCCCGGCTTCAATGCCGTCCTCGGTATTCTTCGCCACACCGAGCAGCTTTATCACGCTGTCAAATTCTTTCGCATATGCAATATCCCTTGCCGTGATCTTCGTAATCCCCTGCGTATACACATCTGAGAATACCACTCTCGAATGAAACGCAATGGAAGCCATGATCGCCACCTTCCGGGCGGCGTCCAGCCCCTCTATATCCGCAGTCGGGTCCGCCTCCGCATAGCCCAGTTCCTGCGCTTTTTTTAGAGCGTCCTCGAAATCCATCCCATCTTCAAACATTTTTGTCAGGATGTAGTTTGTCGTACCATTCACAATTCCCATGACGGTATCGATATCATTGCCTGCAAGACATTGCTTAAGCGGGCGGATGATTGGGATTCCTCCCGCCACTGCTGCCTCAAACAAAAAGTCCCTGCCCTCTTCCTGCGCGGTGTCGAGAAGCTCTCTTCCTTCTTCCGCGATCAGATCTTTGTTTGCAGACACTACGTTTTTCCCTGCTCTTAGGGCTTCCATGATGACTGTCTTTGCCGGTTCCATCCCGCCCATCACCTCGACAACAATCTGGATTTCCTCGTCCTCTACGATTTCGCGCCAGTTGTCTGTTAAAAGCGCAGGGTCAATACCCTCTCTTTTCTTATTTATATTGTGCACCAGGATCCTCTTAACCTCTATCTGGGCTCCAATCGTTTTTTCCATGATGTCCGAGCGCATGCCGATCAGTTTATACACGCCTGTTCCAACTGTTCCCAGCCCCAGCAGTCCGATTTTGATGTTATTCATATCATACCTCTTTCCTATCATTGTGCAACACCAGTGTACATAGTATAGCACAAAAATCACACTCAAAAAACCCCTGTCTCCACGTTCCCGCACATGGAACAGAATAAAGCGCAAGCCTGCTCCAATTCCCTATAATACAGCCCTTTGAACCGGCCCGTGAAACAAAAAAAGCACTTGAGACCTCAAGTGCTTCTTCAGAGCGACAGACGGGGCTCGAACCCGCGACCCCGACCTTGGCAAGGTCGTACTCTACCAACTGAGCCACTGTCGCATTTCCTCTGTTCCGTTGACCGGAACAATAGATACTATACTATAAGTATTTTTAAATGTCAACAACTTTTTTTCACAAAGGCAGACGACTTGCTATTTCCATCTATTTATACTATACTATCCTCGTGTGCCTGACTATTAAAATAAAGGAGAAGCAAACTATGAAATTCATATATCCCGCGGTGTTCCGCAAACAAGAAAACGGCAGTTATCACGCATTTTTCCCTGATCTTGAGTGCTGTGAGGCGTCCGGCGACACACTGGACGACGCTATTGACAATGCCAACGAAGCGGCAAGGAACTGGATCACCGTAGAATTGGAGGAAGAAAACCCAATATTCCCGTATGTCTCCGATATCAGCGATATCGAAGTGGAGGAAGGAGATATTGTGAGAAATATCTCCGTGAACATCCGCTTTTATGAAGGATGGGATGAGTAAATGCTGAAATAACAAATCGCCCTTTTGAAAGCATTTACCAGACTTTTTCTGAAATCTGCTTTACAAGAGCCAATTTTTTCCACTGCTCTTCATCCGTCAATTTATTTCCAATTTCACAGGAAGCAAAACCACATTGAGGGCTCAGATAGAGGTTGTCAAGGGGTACAAACTGTGCGGCTTCATGAATACGCTCAATAATTGTTCTTTCATCTTCAAGAACAGGCGATTTCGAAGTCAATAATCCAAGAACAACTTTCTTATTGTTTGGAACAAAACGTAAAGGTTCAAAACTTCCGGAGCGCTCATCGTCAAATTCCAAATAAAATCCATCAACATTTTCGCCGCCAAATAGAATTTCTGCAATCGGCTCATATCCGCCGGAAGAAGCCCACGTGGAATGATAATTACCGCGGCATACATGTGTAGTAATTACAAGGTCGGCAGGTCTGTTTTCAAGAGCAAGGTTATTTAAACGGAGATATTTTTCCGCAGTTTCCTTGAGTTCGGTCTCAGCATTTTGCCTGCCATTCCAATATTTCTTATCACAGAACAGCCCCCAAGTACAGTCATCAAACTGGATGTTACTGCAGCCGGCTTCATAAAGATCTGCAATGACTGTTCTATATGCGGCGGCAATATCTTGAATAAGCTTTTCATCATCAGGATAATATTTTACCGTATTTTCTCCGTTTTTTTCGCGAAACAGTTCTGCGTAAAGCTGAGCTGGCGCAGGAATTGTCTGTCTTGCCACTGTATTTTCATCTTCAAATTGTTTCACAAATTTAAAATGTTCTACAAACGGATGGTTTTTCCCATCTATATTGCCCGATATAGCAATAGATCCGTGAGTGGTTTCTTCCCCATGAAAGAAATATCCGTGGTCAAGCTCAATATGCTCGATACCATTAAATCCCCACATAAAATCAAGATGCCAATAGCTACGTCTGAACTCGCCGTCTGTGATCACATGATATCCGGCTTCTTTTTGTTTTGCAATCAGTTTTGTGATTTCTTCATTTTCGATTCTTGTCAAATCTTCAAACGTAATGTTTCCTTCTGCATAATCAGCTCTTGCCCTCTTAAGATTAGAAGGCCTTAAAAAGCTTCCTACAAAATCATATTTAAAAGGTGCGTTTTCTTTATACATTGCTGTTTCCTCGCTTCCATTTATTATGCAATAATTACACCACAATGTATATCTGTTGTAAAATATATAAAATCACCATTTCTCTATAACTTTTATCTATATCAACGCGATTATAAGTTAAGTGGAAACAGTATATTTTTTTAACGCTTTAATATAGTAAGAGCCAAGTTTACTCAACACAGCTTTATTATGCGTAATCACACCAATATGCATTTCTCCTTCAGCCTTGAGTGGTATGGCAACGATATTTTCTCCATTAAGTTCTTTATCAATCACACCGCTGCAAATCGTATATCCGTTAAGACCGATAAGTAAATTAAAAAGAGTGGCTCTATCCATGACACGGATATTTTTAGAACGTATAGTAGTGCTGAAAATTTCCTCAGAGAAATAAAAAGAATTATGTTCTCCCTGTTCATAAGAAAGATAAGGATATTGGACTAAATCTTCCATCGTAACTAAGCGCTGTTTTGCAAGAGGATTGCCAGAACTTACGAATATATGGGGTTGAGCGGTAAACAATTCTGTGAATTTAAGGTCATTTACTTTGAGTATCTTTTTGATCACTATTTCATTAAATTCATTATAATACAAAATCCCGATTTCACTTTTCATCCGGGAAACGTCATCAATAATGGCATAAGTTTGTGTCTCCCGTAAACTGAAGTCATATTCGTCTCCGCCGCATTCTTTTATCAAATCGACAAAGGCGTTGACAGCAAATGAATAATGCTGAGTCGAAACCCTAAATTCTTGTTTTCCCCCTGCATGGATTTTATATTTTTCCTCAAGCAATGCAGCCTGTTCCAATACCTGTCTTGCATATCCCAAAAAAACTTCTCCTTCTTTTGAAACAGACACGCCTTTATTAGTCCTGTCAAAAATAATGATGTCCATTTCTTTTTCAAGCTCTTTTATTGCTTTTGTGAGACTTGGCTGAGAAAGAAATAACATTTTTGCCGCTTTGCTAAAAGTTCCTGCTTCTGCAACTGTCACAATATATTTTAATTGTTGTAATGTCATAATTCTCCTTAGTATACTTGATTTCTTTCCATGCCCTTAGTTCCCGCACTCGATACTGATCTCATTGAACTGCTGAAGGATGTCATCTACTTTTACCGCCTTTTTCTCTTCTCCCGCCAGATCCAGCATGATCTTCCCTTGGTGCATCATCAGCAGGCGGTTCCCGTACTCAACGGCATAGCGGAGGTTGTGCGTCACCATAACCGCAGTCAGATTTTTCTCTCTTACGATCTGATCGGTCAGTTCCATGATGATCTCTGCTGTTTTCGGATCAAGCGCTGCGGTATGTTCATCTAAGATAAGAAAATCCACGTCTGTCATAGTAGACATTAGAAGCGCCATTGCCTGACGCTGCCCGCCGGAAAGCGATCCCACAAGAACATCCAGCTTATCTTCCAATCCCAGACCGAGCCGGGCAAGAAGTTCACGGTAATGCTCCTTTCGGCTTCTGTTAACGCCTCTTCCCAATCCATAGAATTTCCCTTTATTATCCGCTAGAGACATATTTTCCAGAATCGTCATGGATGGGCATGTGCCCATAGCAGGATTCTGGTATACCCTGCCGATCCTGCGGTTCCGCCTGTACTCTTTCATGTTCGTGATATCCTGTCCATCCATCACAATACTACCGTGTTCCACCGGAATGCTTCCGCAGAGGATGTTGAGCATGGAAGTCTTCCCAGAGCCGTTGCTCCCCACTACCGATACGAACTCGCCGTCCTTCACGGTCAGGTTAAACCCATCAAACAGGCACATCTCATTGACCGTACCCGGATTATAATATTTATCGATCCCTTTTAGTTCAAGCATGCTTTTTCACCTTCTTCCTGCGTTCCATCCCGATCACCAGTATAATAAGGAAAAGAACCGCTGTAATAAGTTTCATATCCTGAGGTTCAAAGAATTTCAGCGCCGCGGCCACGCACGCCTTGTAGATCACCGAACCAATCAGGACTGCCGTGGTCGCTTTCATCACTGTTAGATTCTTGAACAGGCTCGTGCCAATGATGACACTGGCCAGTCCAATAACGATCGCCCCGGTTCCGCTGGAGATTTCAAAGACTCTCTGCTCCTGGCAGAAAACGCATCCGGCCAGCGCTACAAGGCCATTTGCAATGGAAAGCCCGAGTATCTTTACATTTCCTTGATTTTTCGCAAGCGACGTTACAAGAATCTCATTGTCGCCCGCCGCTCTTAAAAGAAATCCCGACTTTGTCTTTAAATACAGATCCAAAAGAAGTTTTGCCGCCACTGTAATGACTGCGATCACGATTAGCTTCTTCCAGCCGGACAAAGCCTCCGGCATCACTCCGTTGATAAAATCATTATCAAAAATACTGTCCTTACTGAAAATCGGCACATTCGCCGTACCTGCCAGACGGAGATTGACCGTCCACAACGCCGTCATCATGATGATACCAGACAGCAGGTCTCTCACCTTGCATTTTACGTGAATCAAGCCTGTACATACCCCTGCGGCAGCCCCGATCAGAAATGACGCCGGAAGCGTCAGATAAGGGTTTACCCCGTTTGTGATCATGGTGGCTGTCAGCGCCGCGCCAAGCGGAAAGCTTCCATCCACCGTAAGATCCGGAAAATCCAGAATCTTATAAGTAATATACACCCCAAGGGCAAGAATGCCATATATCAGCCCCTGTTCTAATATTGTCATATAAATTCCCATATCGTCCTAACGCCTCCGACTGCTATTGTTTTCTCACTTATGCTTATTACCCTTATGAAGTCTTTTCTGCTTCTATGAAGAAATGCTGTCAAAACTCTCTGCGGCCGTCTCTAATAATTCCTCGCTCACTGTGATGCCAAGGTTCTCTGCCACCGCTGTATTTACATAATATCCCGGTTCTGTAATGGTCTCATAATTCATCTCAGACGCCTCTGCCTCTCCCTTTAACACTTTCGCGGCCATCCGTCCCGTCTGCTTTCCAAGCTCAACATAATCCAAACCTTCCGCCGCAAGACAGCCAATTTTCACCTGCTCGATCTCGCTGCCAAATACCGGGATCTTCTTTGTGTTTGCTTTGTCGAGAATGGTTGCCAGAGAATTGACTACCGTATTGTCAGTCAGATTTGTCAAACAGTCCACTTCTTCAAGGATCTCATCCGTGGCAAGAGAAATATCCGCCGTCTGCGTAACGCCCTTATCCACAATGGTAAATCCATAGTCTCCTGCCAGCTCCTTGTATGTCTCAAGAGCGGACACTGAATTAACTTCGCTCGTCGTGTACATAATACCAATCTTCTTTGCATCCGGAAGCATCTCACGGATCATTTCAAGCTGAGCCTTGATCGGGAGTTCATCGCTTGTTCCCGTCACATTTCCCACTGGAGTGCCATTTTCGTCAGCCAGCTCAGCTGCTATAGGATCAGTCACCGCCGTATAAACCACCGGAATATCCGTATCGATCGCTGAATTGTACGCCGCCTGCGCACTTGGTGTGGCAATAGCACAGATCAGATCCACCTTGTCGGATACAAATGTATCACTGATCTGTTTTGCCGTCCCTTGGTCCGCCGCCGCGTTCTTTACTTCGATGGTCAGGTTTTTCCCCTCTTCGATCCCTTCCTCTTTTAGTCCCTCAATGAACCCTTCCCGGCAATTGTCAAGAGAACCATGCTCCGCAAACTGTGAAATACCAATGGTGTACGTTTTTTCTCCTGAGGAATCCTGCCCAGACGCTGAGTTCCCCGAACCGCCGGAAGAACCGCACGCCCCAAGGCTCATTGTCATCACTGCTCCCAAAATCACTGCCAATACTTTCTTTTTCATAGTTTTCGTCTCCTTTTTTGTTTTTTACAAAAGCAAAGACTTGGATGACATGTTTTTTGTGCGAGTGCGCATCCTTCCCGGAGTACTTTTTCTCGTTCAGCACGCGCCATTCGCAAAACCGCACTTTGTGCTTACTACGGCTTTGCCGCTGTTTTGCTCATGTACCGGCGCTCCTCCCATGTATGGATACATCCGCAGATTCATGCAAGCATGACCTGCGCCCGTGTCCATACATGGCTGAACTTGAAATACAAAAACCGCCTCAAGCTCTATAGCTTGAGACGGTAATAAACAAGTTATTATCGCGGTACCACTCAAATTGACTGATGTCCACTCTGCTCACGTACTAACATACGCTCCTGATTGATAACGGGTTCGGTTCCCGGCGGTGCCTACTCTTTTCATTTCAGACCGCCCTCGAAAGTCCATTCAGAATTAAAATCCATACAGCAATCCCACCGCCTGCTGCTCTCTGAGATTTCTTTTAAAACTTACTCTTCTCTCTCATCGGTTTTTGCTTTTGATGTGCTTTATTTTAATTGTCCTTTTTTGATTTGTCAAGTACTTTTTTATTCCTCTGCCCGGATCTCTAATCCCAGCTCGGCCAGTTGTTTGTCATCAACTGCGCCTGGAGCTTCCGTCATGAGGCAGGACGCGTCCTTCACCTTCGGGAACGCAATCACATCACGGATACTGTCCTGTTTAGCCATGAGCATGACAAGACGGTCAAGACCGTAAGCCAATCCCGCGTGGGGCGGAACCCCGTATTTAAACGCATCAATAAGGAATCCGAACTGGCTGTGTGCCTGTTCTTTCGTAAATCCAAGTGCCTCGAACATCTTCTCCTGCACGTCGTCTTGGAAGATACGGACGCTTCCTCCACCAATCTCATTTCCGTTGAGTACAATATCATATGCCTTCGCGCGCACTTTACCCGGATCACTGTCAAGAAGCGGAAGATCTTCTTCCATGGGCATAGTGAACGGATGGTGCATAGCTACGAAACGTCCCTGCTCCTCACTCCACTCAAACTGAGGAAATTCTGTAATCCACACAAAGCGGAATTGATTTTTATTAAGAAGATCAAGGTCTTTCGCCAGCTCCACCCGCAGCGCACCCAGAGAATCCCATACAATCTTATTTTTATCCGCCGCGAACAAGAGCAGATCGCCCGGCTCTCCTCCCATAGTCTCGATAAGCGCCGACATCTCTTCTTCTGTCATGAACTTCGCAAAGGATGACTTCACTGTTCCATCCTCCTGAAGCGCAATATATGCAAGACCTTTTGCGCCGTAATCTTTAACGAAGACCGTCAGTTTGTCAATCTTCTTTCTCGGCATCGCTCCCTGCCCCTTGGCATTGATACCACGCACACTGCCGCCATTTTCTATGGCTCCTGTGAACACACCAAAGCCACAGCCTTTCACCACATCTGTGACATCCTGAAGTTCCATACCAAAGCGCAGATCCGGCTTATCAGAACCGAAACGGTCCATCGCCTCCTGCCATGTTATTCTCTGAATTGGAAGCTGTACGTCCACATCCAGCACCTCTTTAAAGAGCTTTGCAAGGTATCTCTCATTGACGTCGATCACGTCATCAACATCGACAAACGACAGCTCCATATCGATCTGTGTGAACTCCGGCTGCCGGTCCGCCCTTAAATCTTCATCACGGAAGCATCTGGCAATCTGGATATAGCGGTCAAACCCCGAGCACATAAGAAGCTGCTTGTAGAGCTGCGGGGACTGGGGAAGTCCATAGAAATTGCCCGGATGGATGCGACTGGGCACAAGGTAGTCCCTTGCCCCCTCAGGGGTGCTTTTCCCAAGTATCGGCGTCTCTACCTCGAGGAATCCTTCCTCTGCGAAAAACTGGCGCGTCAACGTCATTACCTGACTCTTGAGCATCAGGTTACGCTGAAGATCTGGCCGCCTCAAATCAAGATAACGGTATTTCAGACGTACTTCTTCCTTTGTCTTTGAATTTTCCTCAATGGGGAATGGCGGTGTCTGCGCTTCGGATAAAATGCGCAGCTCGCTTGGCAGTATCTCGATTTCTCCCGTGGAAAGCTTGTCATTTACCGCACCAGAGCGCTTTGCCACCTCACCCACAACTGCGACAACATACTCTGCGCGCAGGGAAGCCGCCTTCTCGAGAAGCGCCGGATCTGTATTTGCCTCGTCACACACGATCTGCACGATCCCCGAGCGGTCACGCACGTCAACGAACACAAGGCCTCCTTTATTTCTGTTTTTCTGCACCCATCCCATGATAGTCACTGCTTCCCCTGTATTTGCCGCGGAAAGTTCCCCACAGCGATGAGTTCTCTTTAAGCCTTGCATTGATTCAGCCATTGTACACCTCCGTAATATCTGTATATCCTTGTTCTGCAAGCTGTTCCTTTTGGAACTTCTTGTTTTTCTTCATGTTCACGATCATAACCTGATTGCCAGCGGTGCGTTCTTCTCTCGCCTGCGCAAGGACCTCGCACAGCTTATCCTGTGAGAGCTTCTTCTCTAAGAGGAACGCTTTCTTGGGCCTGCCGGACGGCACGTGATAACCACGCTCCAAAAGGAGCATAACAATCCGCTCGAACCCAATAGAGAATCCCACTGCCGGCGTATCCTGTCCGGTAAATTTACCGATCATCTCGTCGTAGCGCCCGCCACCACCAACAGAACCGCCAAACTCATCCATGGAAATCTCAAAGATTGTGCCCGTGTAATAAGACATCCCCCGCACAAGAGTAGGGTCAAATCTCATCTTAAACCGCGCTTCCTTCTGACTCTCCACACTGGTAATAATCATCTCCAGTGAATCTGCTGCCTCAGGAGCAAGATAGCCTTCCAGTTTCTCCTTACACTTGCGGACACCTTCCACACCGTCCGTGATCTCTTTAAAAAGCGCCAGATATTTCTCCACTGATTCTTCCGCATATCCGTTCTCCTTAAGCTCCTCCGCCACGCCGTCTATACCAATCTTATCCATCTTGTCCAATGTGATGAACACACTGTCGTAATCTTTCTCTTCGAACCCGCTGTAAGCCGCCATTGCCTTTAAAAAGCGGCGGTCGTTGATACGGATGGTAAAGTTCTGAAACTCCAGTTTCCCAAGCAGCGCCGTCGTAGCAAGAATCAGTTCAATCTCAGCCAAATTGGACGGCTCCCCGAGAATATCGATATCGCACTGCATAAACTGGCGGTAGCGCCCTCTCTGGGGACGGTCAGCTCTCCACACATTTCCCATCTGAAGCGCCTTAAAAGGCGATGGCAGTTCATTTGCGTGGTTGGAATAATATCTTGAAAGAGGAACCGTCAGATCATAACGCAGCCCGCCGTCTACAAGATCCGCCTCTTCCTTAGCTTCACCGATCTTAAGCTTTTCCCCTCTTTTTAGGATCTTAAAGATAAGCTTCTCATTGTCTCCTCCCTGCTTGCTGCATAAATTCTCAATATGCTCTACACAAGGAGTCTCTATGGAGGAAAAGCCAAATGTCCTGTAGGTATCCTTGATCAGACCGATGACATAATCTCTGATCTCCATCTCCGCCGGCATGATATCTTTCATACCTGTAACCGGTTTTTTCTTCAACGCCATAACCATTCTTCCTTTCGTTTTATCATTTCATCGATCCGTTCGATGTAATCCGCAATATTTTTTACATTTTCCACATGAACAATGTCAATCTCCTTACCCTTCTCTGTTTTAATGGGCCGGCCAAGCAGTATCTTCGTGGACGCACCTGCCCCTGCCGCAAGGATCGTCTGTCTTTCTTCCATAATCAGTATATTGTATATTCCCGCTTTGTCAAGTTTTGCGTACCCTACATTTTCAAAATTCCCTGCGATGTTTTTCTGGCGGTACAGGTAGTAAGGTTTCAGCCCCATCCGGCAGGCGCTGTCGGCCGCATCATCTATCATCTGTGCGATCTCCATATTAAGATCCATGCTCCGCCCTTCCTGCCCGAATTTTGCCGCCCGCTTGATCGCAAGAGAATGGACGGTCAGGCTGTCGGGAGCCATTCGCTCGATCTTGCCAAGGGTATCTCTCATATCCTCCGCTGTCTCTCCCGGAAGGCCTGCAATAAGATCCATATTGATATTGCCGAAGCCGAGACGGCGCGCGCAGGCATATGCTTCCTCGACTTCTTCCACCTTGTGTCTGCGGCCCACCAGATCCAACGTCTTCTGTTGCATGGTCTGGGGATTGATGGAGAGCCTTGTAACGGGAAATTGTTTCAATACTAATAGTTTTTCTTCTGTGATACTGTCCGGACGTCCTGCCTCCACGGTAAATTCCACCGTCCCACTTAGGTCAAAGCTCTCCTCTACTGAAAAAAGCAGACGCCTAAGCTGCTCCGGCTCCAGTGTAGTCGGCGTGCCTCCGCCAATATACACGGTATCGGGAGACTTTCCCCACGCCATCTCTCCCAGCGCCCGGATCTCTTTTATAAGTGCATTCAGATAGCTGTCCACTCGGTCACGCCACACATCGATAGGAGAGGAGCTGAAGGAACAGTACGAGCATACGCTGGGACAAAAAGGAATGCCCACATATAGGCTGAACCTTCTCCTCGCCGCCTCTTTTCCACGTTCTAGCTTCGCGAGCAATTCCCTCTCCCTGCAGGCAATCTCATATGCCAGCTCCGCTTTTCTCCGCGTAACAAAATATTCGTTTTGGAGGAAATCCATGATTGTACCAAAGCTTTTCCCGTCTTCTATCATCTGCATGACCAGTTTGGTAGGCCGCACCCCGGTCAGAGTCCCCCACGCAAGAGAACCCCCTGTCTCCCCTTCAAGGAATCGGTAAACCCTGCGAGTGACCGCGCGTTTTTCAATCTGTGCCGCGGCTTCCTCCGTCAGGCTGCCTTCAACGTTTTTTACTTCCTCGGGCGCAATGGAAAAGCAAGAGCCTCCCGGAAATTTCAGTACTACAAGAGGTCCTTGCTCTTCATCAACTGTCTGCTCGATCTCCTCCTCAGGAAAAAAAGCTTTCGTGATATGATATACATTGTAAGTAAATTTATTCTTTTTGCATCTGATCTCAATCATTCTGACACCTATAAAAACGGATTGTATTTCTTTTCGTATCCGATACTTGTCTCATCCATATGTCCCGGATACACCTTCATCTCGTCCGGCAGGAGAAACAGCTTCTCTTTTATGGAGCGCACAAGCTGCCCCATACTTCCCGTAGGCAGATCTGTCCTTCCCACAGACGCCTTAAAAAGAGTATCTCCACTAAACAGGACATTCTCTTCTGGGAGATAATAGCAACATCCACCTATGGTATGACCCGGCGTATAGATCACACGGATCTTTTCCCCTGCGGTCTTAAGTTCCTGACCATCCGCCACATACCGGGCGTCTGAAAAGATATATCCCTGCCCATACATGGATAAAGAAGCATTTAACTTTGCATCCCCCAGTAATTCCTTCTCCGCCTCATGAGCGTAAACCGGAACCGGAAATTCCTCTAAGAGTCTATCCAGCCCCATAATATGGTCGAAATGCCCGTGCGTCAAAAGGACGGCCTTTACATCAAGCCCCGAATTTTTAATATAGCTTATAAATTCCGGCGGGCATGCCGCCGGATCTACAATAAAGCATTCTTTTGTCTTTTCATTTGCCGCGATGTAACAGTTCGTTCCTACAGGGCCGAGCACAAAATTTTCTATCTTCATATGAAACTCCTATCCTGCTGTCCTCTCGATATCAATGACTCCCGGAAGCTGGCGCAGCTTTTCAATAATACTGTTCAGCTCATCGCGCCCCTGCACGATAAACCCGGTATCGATCGTAGCAGTTCCTTTCTTGCTAGTGCGGATATTCATGGATTTGACATCGATCTTTGCCTCAGTAAATACACGGGAAATATCCATAAGAAGTCCTTGCTTGTCATTGGCGTACATCTTAAGCTCTGCCAGATACTGGCCGCCGCCTTCCGTATCCGCTGTGTCTTCCCACTCGGCGTCGATCAGCCTCGCCCGTTCGATATCTGAAAGATGCAGCATATTCACACAATCTGTCCGATGAATGGACATCCCTCTTCCCCGAGTGACAAACCCCACAATTTCATCTCCCGGCACAGGATTGCAGCATTTTGAAAATCTGACTGCCATGTCGTTGATGCCCTTAACTACAATACCACTCTTCGACTTGGCAATGTGTACCTTTTTTCTGTTGGCTTCGGAGATCTTTTCAAGGATCGTCTCGTCAGTGATCTCTTTTTTATGTTCTTTTTCATATTCTTCAACGAGGCGGTTTACCACCTGCCCCTCTTTTAAGCCACCGTGCCCGATCGCCGCCAGCACTGCGTCCCAGTCGCGGAAACCGTACTTTTTCTGAACGATCTGCATATATTTGGGCTTTAAAATATCCTGAAGCTCAATGGACTTACTGCGGCAATAGGATACGATCAGCTCCTTGCCGCGGATAATATTGTCCTCCTTAAACTCCTTTTTAAACCACTGGTTGATCTTATTTTTTGCCTGTGTGCTCTTAACGATATTGAGCCAATCCCGGCTCGGTCCCTTAGAATTCTGGGACGTCAAAATTTCTATCCTATCCCCATTCTGTATCTTGTAATCAATGTTCACAAGCTTGCCATTGACCCGCGCGCCTACCATCTTGTTGCCCACCGCGCTGTGAATCGCGTAGGCAAAATCTACTGGTGTAGAACCGTTTGGCAGATTCTTTACATCCCCATTCGGGGTAAAGCAGTATACATCCTCCGCAAACAGATCCAGATCTCCCTTTAACAGACTTAAGAACTCTCTGTTGTCGGACATGTCCCTTTGCCACTCCAAGATCTGACGCAGCCAGTTTAACTTTGCTTCCTGCGCTTCCATACTCTTAGCAGCGTCCGCGCCTTCCTTATATTTCCAGTGGGCAGCAATACCATATTCCGCCGTCTTGTGCATCTCTTCCGTGCGGATCTGAATTTCAAAGGGCTGCCCGGACGGTCCCATCAGCGTCGTGTGAAGCGACTGGTACATGTTTGGTTTGGGCATGGCGATATAGTCTTTGAAACGCCCCGGAATGGGAGTGTACATCTCATGTATCACGCCCAGCGCCGCATAACAGTCTTTCACGGAATCCACGATAATACGCACTGCAAACAAGTCATATACCTGATCTAGCGTCTTATTCTGGTTTACCATCTTTTTATAAATGCTGAAGAAATGCTTCACGCGCCCATATACCTTTGTCTTAATGTGAGCGTTTTCCATATGTTTTGACACTTCCGCCACAATCTGCTGGACGAACTCCTCACGCTCTGTCTTCCGCGCGTTCAGATCCTTCACAAGCTGATAGTAGACATCTGGTTTCCAGTATTTCAGCGAAAGGTCGTCAAGTTCTGTCTTGATCTTGGAAATACCGAGCCTCTGGGCAATAGGCGCGTAGATATCCATGGTCTCCCTTGCCTTCTCCTGCTGCTTTTCTGGAGTCATAAATTCCAATGTGCGCATATTGTGGAGACGGTCCGCCAGCTTGATGATAATGACGCGGATGTCCTTTGCCATGGCAAGGAACATCTTTCTTAAGTTCTCTGCCTGCACTTCCAGTTTATCTTGAGAATAATTGAGCTGTCCCAGCTTAGTAACGCCATCTACGAGAAGAGCCACCTCTTCCCCGAACTCCTCTGTCACATCGTCAAGTGACATCTCTGTATCTTCCACTGCATCATGAAGCATTCCAGCTACAATAGTCTCTTTATCCATTTCCAGATCCGCAAGTATAATCCCTACCCAAAGCGGATGGATAATGTACGGCTCGCCGGATTTTCTTACTTGATTTTTGTGCGCTTCCGTGGCCACCCGGTATGCCTTCTCAATCATAGAGATATCCGCGGACGGATGATATTTTCTAACCCGTGCCACAAGCGCCTGATGGAGCTCCTCCGGATCCTGATAATCCTCAGGGGCTTTTACGGCATGGCCATCCACGATCTCAAGATCTTTATTCAGTTCTTCATATTCCACCGTTCCCGCCATGTCGATTTCCCCTCCTCTCATTTCTCATTTTTTCTTCTGTTCTATTCTCTTTTCCAAGCGAAAAGGATGCACCCGCGATAATGGAGCATCCCGCATAAGTCTGTAATAGGGTCATTATAGCATTTTTACGCGATTTTTCAAATATTTTTCTACAAACAGGGCACTGACTGTCATCCGATCACCATTCAGCCGCTACTGATAATTCACGATTGTCACCTGAAGGCTTCTTCTTCCCATGTACTCGTTCACTGAAGGATAATAGGTAAACGACATGACAGGCTTTGTCTCCATCGCCCTCAGACAGCTGTCCACATCTCCAAAGTAAACGCCCTCCATCTGATTACCGTTTACATCCTCCAAGCAGCATTTGAGTACATTTCTATTCTTTCCGATAATGCGGGGACTTAACACCCGCAAATTCTTCTCCGCAAAAAGAGGCTTTTGATTCCCTTTCCCGAACGGCTCTAAAAGCTCCAATTCTTCTACCAGTTCCTCCGTGATATAGGAAAACGGAAGCTGCATGTCAATAGATACCTTCATCTGCATGTCCTGTTCCGTCAAGTCGCAGAGCGCGTTGATCGTGTCGCGGAACCGCCGGACATTTTCTTCCTCCAGCGACAGCCCCGCCGCCATCTTATGTCCTCCGAACTTGGTAAAAAGCGCCCTGCATCTGCACATCTGGGAGAACATGTCATATGCCTCGATAGAACGCCCAGAGCCTTTCACGCCGCCTTCAGCCTTTGTCAGCACAAATACCGGACGGTAATACCGTTCCTTTATCCTTCCCGCGATGATCCCCGCGATGCTCTCATGACAGTCCGGCAGATAGACAACAAGCACCTTGTCATCTTTTAATGAAGTTGTCTCAATCATGTGTACCGCCTCGGCAACTCCCCGCTCCGTCATCTCCTTACGGCTGTCATTTAACGCCTTTAAATCCTCCGCTAGCATAACAGCGTCCCTTCTCGCGCGGACATTCAGAAGTTCCAGAGCACGCTTTGCTGTATCCAGCCTGCCGCTGGCATTGATACAGGGGCCAAGTACAAAACCAATATGATAAGTATTAAGCCGCTCCACGTCGATGCCCGTGCACTCGATAAGCGCCTTTAACCCTTGATTCTTCGTACGTTTTAGCATCTCAAGTCCTTGTTTTACAAAAATACGGTTCTCCCCTGTCAGATCCATCACATCGCCCACCGTAGCAATGGCTACATTTTCCATAAGGTAGTCCATATCCTCGGGATCCTTCTGCATCACATTATAGAGGGCTTCCACCAGCTTATAGGCGACCGCCGCCCCGCACAGTCCTTTAAACGGATACCCGCAGTCTGGCCGGTGCGGATCCACGACAGCGTCCGCCTTGGGAAGAAGGTACTCTTTTTCCCCGTTCATTTCCACATAGGGTACTTCATGATGGTCCGTCACAATGACTGTCAGCCCCTTCTCCTTCCCGTATGCAATCTCCTCAGTAGCGGCAATCCCATTATCGCAGGTAACAATAGTATCAATCCCGTCGTCAATAGCGCGGTCAATGAGCATCCTGTTTAATCCGTATCCATCCCTGATTCGGTCTGGAATATCGGTATCTGCCTCTGCCCCTAACCCTGACAGCCCTTCCTGCAGGATGTATGTTGCGTTTATCCCATCGATATCATAATCGCCGATCACACGAATCCGCTTTTCCTCTCTGATCTTTTCCGATAAGATCTCAACGGCACGATCCATGTCCTGCATAAGCATACCGTCATACAGATCCGCGATCGTTCCATTTAAATAAAAGTCAATATTCTCATCGCCGACAATGTCCCTATTACGGATCAGGCGTGCAAGGATGGGAGAGATGTGATACTTCTCCCCTATCGCATAAAAATCTGCTTTTTTCATTGCTATGACCCATCGTTCCATGATCTGTCCTCCACCAAGTTACCGCACGCCCGGCTTATATCTATGTATTCTCCGGGATATGAGCCCAGCCCTCCCGAATCTATTTGTGTAAAGAATACCAAAAACCCCGGGAAATGGCAAGCCGCGCCGCCTCTCCCGGGGGTGATCCGCTATGGGATATTAGCATCAGTGTACATCGATGCTACTGTCTTCTCTTTCTTTTCTTTTTTCCGGATGTCTTTTTCTTATTCGTGCGCCCACCGCCTGACGTATTCTGTGAACCCTGCATTTCAGATACGCTTGTTTCATCGTCCGCAGATACAGCTTTTTCTGCTGTAAGGGCTTTTCCGCCCGCCACATTCACCGCTGTCTTTTGCGCGGCCCCCCGTGTCTTCATCACATACCAGAGAGCTCCCGTGATACACACAGAAGAGTATGCACCGCAGACAATACCTACCATCAACGGCAGCGCAAACTCTTTGATGGAACTTACACCCATTACATACAGCACCGCTACCATAATAAATGTGGTCAGCGATGTGTAGATGCTTCTTGTGAGTGTCTGTGTGATACAGCGGTTGACAAGTTCTTTGAGATCCCCACTGTCTCCCTTGAATTTCAATTCTTCACGGATACGATCAAAAATTACAATGGTCGCATTGATAGAATAACCAACGATCGTCAGCATACATGCGATAAATGTATTGCCCACAGACACCCTGGCGATCACATAGAACGCCAATACCACAAGTACGTCATGCACCAAGGCTAATACCGCACTGGTTGCAAATCGAATGTCTTTGAAACGGAACCAGATGTACAGCAGCATGCAGACCGTAGCGATAATAACTGCCGCTGCCGCGTCCGTACGCATCTCAGAGCTAACTGTCCCGCTGATGTTCTCCGTCAGCAGTTCCTCTGTCACACCAAACTCATCCTGCATATATGTCTCGAACGCTTCACGTTTCGTCAGATCCAGTGTCTGGGTCTTGAACACAACCTGATTCGATCCTTTCACTGTCTGAACCTGAATATTGTTATCTCCAGTAATCTCCTCTAGCTCTGGCACCATCTGGCTGTCGATCTCATCGAGCGTGTATTCTCTGTCAAATGTCACCGTAGTCGCGGTACCTCCTGCGAAATCAAGGCTGTAATTCATCGCTCCGATGCCTCTCGCCTCATTGATTCCCATACCGACGAATCCGCTGACGCACAGCAGGATAGACACGATGAAGAACACCTTTTTCTTTCCGAGAAAATCAATGGGCTTTCTCGGTTTTTGCACACGCCCGTATACTTTCGGGCTGCGGATGCCCACCGCGTAGAAGGCGTACACGATCAGTCTTGTCACCACAAGCGCCGTGAACATGGATACCACAATACCAAGCGCCAACGTCTGGGCAAAGCCTTTCACCGGTCCGCTGCCACGGAACCAGAGCACTGCGGCGGCGATCAGAGTCGTGATATTACCGTCTAAAATCGCTGACAGCGCCTTATGGAATCCTGCCTTTAAAGCGGCATGCACCGACGCGCCGGCAGAGAGTTCCTCCTTAACGCGCGCAAAGATAATGACGTTCGCATCTACCGCCATACCGATACCCAGGATGATACCAGCGATCCCCGGCATCGTCAGCGTAATATCATATGCGTTTAGCAATACCAAAATCAGTCCTGTATAGATCAAAAGAGCAATGCTGGAGGCAAGACCAGTCAACAGGTACACACAGATCATAAATACGCACACGATTACAAGACCAATCGCACCCGCCATAAGGCTTGTGCTCACTGCCTCCTCGCCGAGCTGCGCGCCTACCACCTTGGAACTAATCTCCTCCAATTCTAAGTTCAGTCCACCGATGCGAATAGTGGAAGCCATCTGTTCCGCATCCTCATAGGTCATGGAGCCGGAAATAACTGCCCGTCCGTCCGAGATAACCGCATTTACACTCGGCACGCTGATCAGATCGCCGTCATAATAGATCGCAATGGAATCGTTTCCATTGTTATATGCTTCTTCTGTGGCATCTGCAAAGGCAGCTGTCCCCTCATCATTTAGAGACAGTTCCACTACATATTCCACGGCGCCTGTTGTCTGGCTTTCCTGAGATCCCGCTGACGCTGACCGAACCTCCGAACCTGTCAGCACGACGGAACCATCCTCAACAAGCTCGTCGATCGTCTTGTTCAACATATACTCGCCGTCCGATCCAAGAGAGTAATTCTCACTACCCTCACTGTCATAATGCTTGATAAAATACAGAGATCCCGGCTGCCCCAGTTCTTCGAGGATCTCATTTGCATCCTGAACGCCTGGAATTTCGATACTGATACGGTTGTCACCCTCTTGATATGCCTGCGCTTCCGTACTGTACTGCTCCACACGCCTCTGCATTTTGTAGACGGTATCGTCCATATCCTCCTTAGATGGAGTATCTCCTTTTACCTGATATGTAATGCTGACACCACCCTCTAAGTCCAGCCCAAGATTGATGTTTTTCGCGGCGCCCATGCCCTCAGAGTTCAATCCTCGGACCGCTGTCACGCCAAGAAGTACCATCACGGCCGCCACAAGGATCAGGGTTAATATGCCTCTGCTCTTTTTCATGACATTGATTTCCTTTCTTGTTTTTATGTCGTTTATCCAGTTCTGCCATCTACTGTTTCTCCGTCTGCATTCTGGATTTTATTCGTCTGCCAGAGCCGCCTTAATCATGATCGCACACTCCACGCGTTTCCTCTCCATCTCACAGCTCACCTCATAAGTATCGTTGATAGTGTGATGGAATTTATAAGAATTTGCCATACAGCCCCCGCTGCAGTAGAATCTGGCAAAACATTTCTTACAGCTTTCCTTGGAATATACACTGCAGCCGCGGAACCCATCCGCGATCTCCGGTCTTACGATCCCCTCGTCTACATTTCCCATCAGAAACTCTTCCTGTCCCACAAACTGATGACATGGATACAGATCGCCCCACGGAGTCACTGCAAGATACTCTGTCCCCGACCCGCATCCTGATAGGCGTTTGGACACGCACGGTCCGCCTTCTAGATCGATCATAAAGTGGAAAAAATTAAAACCTTTACCACTCTTTTCTCTATCCACCATGGTCTTCGCCAGCTTATCATACTCCGCAAAGATCTGTGGCAGATCTTCCTTGCGTATCGCATAGGAATCTGTATCTTCCCCCACGACAGGCTCAATTGATATCTGCTCAAATCCAAGGTCTGCAAAATGCAGCACATCCTCAGAAAAGTCCATGTTATTCCGGGTAAATGTTCCCCGGATATAATATTTCTCCTGATTTCTGCTCTTAGCAAGCTTCTGGAACTTCGGAACGATCAGGTCATAGCTCCCTTTTCCGTTCCGAAACGGGCGCATCTTGTCATTGACCTCTTTACGTCCATCCAGGCTTAAGACTATGTTGTCCATTTCTCTGTTGACGAACTCCTGCACCTCGTCGTTTAAGAGCACGCCGTTCGTCGTAAGGGTAAAGCGGAAATGCTTGTCATGCAGCTTTTCCTGCTCTCTTCCGTATGCCACTAGGTCTTTTACGACTTGCCAATTCATCAGAGGTTCCCCGCCAAAGAAATCCACTTCCAGATTGCGGCGTCTGCCGGAATTGGCGATGAGGAAATCCAGCGCTTTCTTTCCCACCTCATAGGACATAAGCGCCCGCCGCCCGTGGTACTCTCCCTCCTCGGCAAAACAGTACTTGCAGGCGAGGTTGCAATCGTGGGCTATATGAAGGCACAGCGCCTTTACCACCGTCTTTCTCTGTTTTACCTCATCAATATAATCTTCATAGACATCCCTTGTAAACAGCCTTCCCTGCTCTGTCAGTTCTGTGACCGCCCCCAAAATATCCTTTATATCATCCTTCTCATATGTATTTCCCAGTCGCTCTTCCAAATAAGAAGCCGTCTCCGGACTTTTGAGCGTCTCAGATGTGTGGAATTCATTCTGGCTTTCCAGCGCACCAATGACATCGTAGGCAGCCTTGTCCACCACATGGACAGCTCCGCTGTTTACGTCAAGGACGATATTATATCCATTGTTCTGATACAGATGTATCACAAAAATACCTCTCTTTCTAAGTTCAGCTCGCGCCATTCGCAAAACGCCCTCAATGTATGGCTGAACTGTAACACGCATAAGGCAGCGGCTTTATGGACCGCTGCCTTTTTCCCTGTTCTTTTGTCGCCGCGATAAAACTATTTTCTGTTCTCGCAGGTCTGGTTTCCTACTGTGCATGATGTCTTACATGCTGACTGGCATGATGTCTGGCACTCGCCGCACCCGCCTTTTTTAACTGTATTGTTTAATGTCTGTGTATTTAATGTCTTAATGTGCTTCATATCCTGTCCTCCTAATATTCTTCAACATATTGCTCGAGATATTATAGCACAGGAGGAGATAGTTTGAAAACCCCCTTTTTCTAACTCACCATACCGCCAAGCATCCCTCCGCCGGCGCACAGAGCGAACGTAGACAGAAGATTCACCATCTCACCGTCCAGAGAATGATACACCCCTATAGAAATCACCAGCAGGAGCACAAAATACAGCACGCCCAAAAGCAGCCCCCACAGGAATTTTCTCCTCTTCATGAGCTTTCCGGCCACGAACCCGCCTGAAAATGTGGATATCACATAGGTCAGTATGATCCCTGCATTCACATTTTGCTCGCTCAACCCCATTTTATATAGGAGGAGCGTCAATACAAGAAGCATAATTCCCGTCACAATATATGCGCACAAAATCGCCTTTACCATATGCACTGCTACCTGTTCAATCCCTTGTCTTCCTGCTGCTTTTTTCTCCATTTTCCCCTCCTGGTCCAAACATATTGTCTTCGCGCCGGGATAGTATCCCAGCACCTACACTCTTTGTCCTTATGTGAAAATCATATGTCCGTCCGGCAGAAATTATGACAAGGTATTGTGTTTTACCGCCGTATTCTTTACTTTTACTAAAATCTGTTACCCCATCTGCCGCCCGAGGAAATCCGCTGCGCTGTAAGCCACTCTCTGCTCCACTTCCCCAAAGCGCTTCTTCTCATCTTTGCCTAACAGCACCACGGAGCCAATCACATCCCCCTCGCAGATGATCGGGCAGACGGCTTCGCTCTGATATTCCTTCATATCCGGCGTCACTTTTACATAAGAAGGATCCCCCATGGAAGCAAGCACCTGATCCCTCTCCTTGAGCGTCTCCTCGAACTCTTTGCCGATAAATTGATCCTGAAGTTCCTTTTTCCCGCTGCCTGATACCGCCACGATCTGATCTGTGTCCGTGACGCACACTGTGCATCCCAATGTCTGGGAAAGGCTCTCCGCATATAGTTTTGCCAAAGTTCCTAGCTCCCCGATAGGGGAATATTTTTTAAGGATGATCTCTCCCTCCCTATCGGTAAATATCTCCAGTGGATCTCCTTCTCTAATACGGAGCGTCCTCCTGATTTCTTTCGGGATGACGACACGCCCCAAATCGTCAATCCTTCTGACTATCCCCGTTGCTTTCATATAAAAAATCCTCCGTTTTACAAATATCTACAAATCCTACTCATTTCTGTCAGTAAATGTAGTATCTGTAAAACAGAGGAATTTATTCATTACTACTGAGCCATCTTCTGATACTGTTCCGCTATATTGAGAGTATGATCTCCCATTCTCTCGAAATCTGTCAGGATCTCGGAAAATACAATACCGCTCTGCGGCTTGCATTTGCCCTTCTTTAAACGCTGAAGCTGCTTTTTGAAGTACTTGTCACGCATATCGTCGTTTTTCTGCTCCATAACGACCGCTTTGCCAAGGACATCCTCCACATTTTCCGGCGTGACATCTTTGACATTGTCAAGAGCGGATATGCACTGCTGCTTCATCTCCTCGAGTTCCTCAAGAACATTTTCTGAAAATTCCTGATCCCATTTCTTCATATCGTCCGCATATTCCAGCAGATTAACTGCGTGGTCACCGATACGCTCCAGATTGCTGATGATCACATAGTAACCGTTGATCTGCAAGGAATCCGACATAGACTTCTCGCTGGACATCAGGGATACAATATACTCAGAGATTCCTTTATTCAGATAATCGATATACTCTTCCCTCTCGACAATCTTTTTCTTGAGTTTATCGTCGTAGTGAATCAGGATAGAGAAAGCGTCTTCAATATTTTTTGACACCATACGGAGCATACGCCCCACCTCGTCGCGCACCTGTGATACCGCCATAGCGCTGTGTCCGATCACATAGGACGTCTCAAAAGGACGAATATACTTTAGACGCAGTTCTTCGTCGTCCGTCTTCTTGCTGTCTGGAAGAATATGTTCCGCCGCATTCGCAAGCGCAGATCCAAACGGAAGAAGGATAAGTGTAGTAATGATATTGAAAACAGTATGTGCGTTGGCAATCTGCGCCACCGGGTCGCCCGGAGTAAGGGATTCTATCCAGTGCACATACGGTGTAACCATACAGACAACTGTGAATATTGCCGTACCAATCACATTAAACATCAGGTGAATGATGGTTGTCCTTTTCGCGTTCACTTTTGTGCCGATAGAAGCAAGGACTGCCGTGATACATGTCCCGATATTCTGGCCAAAAAGCACATATACCGCGCTGGAAAGCGGGATCATCCCCGTGGAAGCAAGCGCCTGAAGGATACCAACGGACGCAGAGGAAGACTGGATCAGAGCCGTAAAGAGCGCCCCGACCAAGATTCCCAGCAGAGGATTGCTGAACTTCGTCATCATTGCGATAAACTTCTCGGACTCTTGGAGAGGAACCATCGCCGCTCCCATCATATCCATACCCATAAACAGGATACCGAGCCCTGCGAAGATACTGCTGATGTGGTGTACCTTTTCGTTCTTAACAAACATCATCACCCCTACGCCGCCAATGGCAAAAATTGGAGCGATAGCACCCATATCAAGGGCAATGAGCTGCCCGGTAATAGTCGTACCGATGTTCGCACCCATGATGACCCACACTGCCTGTTTCAAGGTCATAAGCCCTGAATTTACGAAACCGACAAGCATGACCGTTGTCGCTGAAGAAGACTGGATAACCGCGGTAATGCCAGCTCCTACCAGCACTCCTTTCACACGGTTGGACGTCAGTTTCTCTAGAATGGCTTTCATTTTATTTCCCGCCGCCGCTTCAAGCCCGCCGCTCATCATCTGCATTCCGTACAGGAATAGCGCAAGGCCTCCAAACAGGGAAAGTACGTCTGTTATTCCCATTCCTTTTTCTCCTTTGCATAATTCAGTTTTTTTGTCAGTATGCTATTTTTATTATGATCTCCAAAGATGATCTGCGCTTTGACGCATCATTTTTAAATTAACATGCTGCACTTAAACGTGTCAATTAGATTTTACTTTTTTCTTACACTTTCTTTTCATATTCTTTTCACATTCTTAACATTCCGACGCAGACGCTGTATGGAAGAACTGCCATACACTTTCTTATCATCTATTGAAATACATATTTTATTCTGATAAAATCATGAACGTGAGGAAGTGAGAGAATATGAGTTTGAAAATACCGATCGAGACCTCTGCGCGTCATATCCATATCACGCAAAGAGATTTTGAAACTTTATTCGGAGCTGGGTCGAAACCAACATTTTCAAAAGAATTAAGCCAGCCCGGACAGTATGCATGCAAAGAGCGGCTCACTATAGCAGGCCCGAAAGGCAAGTTTGAAAACGTCATCATCCTAGGCCCCTGCCGGAAGGAGACACAAGTTGAGATCTCCGTGACAGACGCGCGCCGCCTCGGCATCAAAAGTGTAATCCGCCAGTCCGGAGATTTGGAAGACACGCCCGGATGTACCCTCGTCGGTCCCAAAGGCAAGGTCGAGCTGTCCAAAGGCGTCATCGTCGCCAAACGGCATATCCATATGGCCCCCGTAGATGCAATCCGCGCTCATGTTAAAGATAATGACATTGTATTCGTCATTACCACAAGTTACGAGCGTTCCCTCATCTTCTCTGACGTTGTCGTACGCGTCAGCCCATCTTTCTCTCTTGCCATGCATGTGGACACTGACGAGGCAAATGCCTTTGCAAATGAAGAAAACCCCACAGGCGTGATCTTAAAACTTTTTAACGGACATACATACAGCCTTCAGAACTGGGCTGATGAACTTCAGTCGGGCATCAACCGCTGATTGTTCCCGCCTGATGCAGGCGCTTGTATTTGCCGGCGTCATCCAAGTAAAAAAGAAAGGATATTTCCCTTATGTTCGCATTGATATTCGAGCAGCTAGTGAAGATGTTCTTTATCATGCTGCTCGCCTTTGTGTGTTACCGTATAAAACTCGTCAATCAAGAAGGAAACCGCTCCATCTCCAACCTTCTCCTTATGGTTGTCAATCCTCTTGTGATTCTGACCGTATATCAGACCGGCTATGATCCAGAACTGGTACGGGGGCTTTTTCTCGCGTTTGCCGCCGCCGTTCTCATCCACATCCTCGGCGTCTTTGCTGTCACCGTGCTAATCCGTCAGAAAACCGGTCCGGATTACTGTATCGAACGGTACAACGCCATGTACTCAAACTGCGCTTTCATTGGCATCCCGCTGATCAGTAGCGCCCTTGGCGACACCGGAGTTTTTTACCTAACCGCGTATATGGTCGTATTCAACCTATTTTCGTGGACTCATGGAGTCATACTCATGGAGAAAAAGTGTTCTCTTAAAAACTTGCGGGAAGGGTTGCTCTCACCCGTATTTCTTGCCACGATCCTTGCGGTAATCTTATTCTTCGCCCAAGTCAAGATTCCCGCAATCCTTCTGGATTCCATGTCGTATGTAGCTGATATGAACACACCTCTGGCAATGATGGTAGCCGGATTCTCTGTGGCGCAGGCGGATCTTGCAAAAATGCTGCGCAATATACGGCTTTACTTTGTCTGTGCCGTCAAACTGCTGCTCATTCCTCTGCTCAGCCTGCCTCTTCTCCTACTTATGCATCTTCCTCAGGCAGTATCTCTCGCCGTGCTCATTGCCACCGCATGCCCTGCCGCTGCGTCAGGAACTATGATGGCAATACGGTATAAGCAGAACTATACTTACTCTTCAGAAATATTTGCGCTGTCCACCGTCCTTTCCGTCGTCACTATCCCTGTGGTGGTAATGATCGCGGAACGTCTTCTGTAGCAATAAAGAAGCAGTCCCCGGAAATAATTCACCGGGGACTGTTTCTTTTTTATTCTCAAATATTTTTTTGGTACACAAAGCATGGATCACTCGACACTCTTCAGGGACTCCACCATATCTATTTTCTTTAACTTGAAGTACATTGCACCGTTTACCAGACATGAAAATGCCACGGTCAGCAAAAATCCGTATACAAAGCTGCTCACATCAATATTACGCCCAAACATCACATTGTCGATCTCCACAGTCACGATGACGAACTGATGCAAGATCTTTCCCAGCAGCATGCCAAACAGAGATCCCAGAACAGTAAGCACGATATTTTCCCTGTATACATACGCACAGACTTCACTATTGTAGAAACCAAGCACCTTCAGAGTTGCCAGCTCTCTTTTTCTCTCCGTAATGTTGATGTTGTTCAGATTGTACAGTACCACGAACGCAAGCATTCCAGCAGATATAATGAGCACCACAATCACAATGTCCAATGCGCCCAGCATGTCGTGCACCTGCCGCTCCATGTCCGTCGTATAGCTGATGCTCAGCGTTCCATCATGCTGAAGGGCCATTTTCCCTATTTCCTCAGCCTCTTCTGTCATTCGGTCTGCCGTTTTATAGAACATGCAATTATAGCTCGGAGCCTCGCCATACACTTCTTCATAATATCCGGGGGTCATATAAAGATAATGCCCCATATAGTTCTCGCACACCTGACTGACCTTTACGGTCAAATCTCCTTTATCCTCATCGCGGATCACAATGCTGTCTCCTGCCTCAACCTCCAATTCTTTCGCGATCTTTTCCGTCAGTATGGCTCCGCCCTCATCAAGCCTGTACTCTTCATCCGTAATCCGGTCCTGAAGAACGACAAACTCAGGAAATTCTTCTACATCCTCCGGCACTTCTATGTAGATATCATGCCATTCTCCGCCATTTCCCACTGTAATCTGTGTAAGCAGGCCTTCAGCCAAACCGTTCACATTCCTATCCGCTTCCAAATCCAACGTCAGGCTGTCCCGCTGTTCCTCCGTAATATTATCCTCAAGAATAATATTTCCGTCGTAGAGCTGAATCTCGCCATACTGGAGATCCACAATGGCAAAAATTGAATCCTTCAGCCCAAATCCCACCAGCATTAGAGCCATACATCCACCGATTCCAAAGACTGTCATCAAAAATCTCTTCTTATAGCGCACGAGATTCCTTATACTTGCCTTCCATGAGAAGTTCAGCCGTTTCCAGATAAAATCCACCCTCTCAAGAAGCACTCTCTGTCCCTGCTTCGGTGTGGGTGGCCTCATCAGTTCCGCCGCCTGTTCTTTCAACTCGCTGAAACACGCCATAAATGTTGCTGCAAGCGTACAGGCCAGCGCTGCAGCGGCAGCCCCTAGTCCATACTGGAGATTGTACGGAATGGACAGTTCATGCATGTATGGAAACATGATCCCATATGCATTGATAATAATATACGGGAATACTTTCTCCCCAAAAAGAATACCTGCTGCGCTTCCCGTTACTGTTGCAAAAAGCGCATACCCCAGATATTTTCCTGCAATGGAATGTCTCTCGTACCCCAATGCTTTGAACGTGCCGATCAGCGTCCTTTGCTCTTCCACCATTCTCGTCATAGTAGTCAGGCTAATCAGCGCTGCGACAAGGAAGAAAATGACTGGGAACACTTCACCTATGGCCCTCATCCGGTCTGCATTATCGCCGTACGAAGTATAATCTGGAAGATTGCTTCTGTCATACACATACCATTCCGGTTTTTCCAGATCTGCAAGTTCCTGTTCTGCATCTGACAGCTTCTGTCTACCGTCTTCTAATTCCGCCTTCGCATCCTCTATCTGCTGTTCTCCTTCTTCAATTTCAGCCTGTGCCTCTGCTTGGCCCTTATAGTATTCTTCCCACCCGTCATCGACTTCATCTTGAGCTGCCACAAGCTCTGCCTGCGCATCCTCTATCTGATCCGCGTCGACCTCCAGCTGCTGCTGACCGGCCTCCAACTGATCCCAGCCGCTGTTGATCTGCTCTTGGGATGCCGCAAGTTCCGCCTTTGCTCCATCGATCTGTGCCTGCGCCTGTGTAACGGCGGCTTCTCCCTCCTGTATCTCGGCGTACAGCGCTTCCATCATTCCAAGCGTGTAATCGTCCGTTTTCCCGCTGGCGGCAAGTTGATTGTACTGTTCCTTCACAGCATTGAGCTGATCGATCTGTCCGTTCAGAACGTCAATATTGGTATTTAACTCTTCCTGTCCTTTGTCAATCTCTGCCTGTCCGTTCAGAAGTTCCTGCCTTAAAGTTTTCATCTCTTCCTGAGATGACTCAATCTCGGCTTTGGAAGATTCCAACTGCTTTTTCCCTCTGTTGATCTCTGCCTGAGCGTCTGCAAGCTGCTGTCTCGCATCCGCTAGTTCTGCCTCAGCTTCTGCCTTTCCCTCCTCAAATTCTCTCTCAGCCTCCGCAAGCTTTTGTTCCCCCTCTTCAAGATCTGCCTCGGCTTCTTCGATCTCTTCTGCCGCTTCAGCCTGAACCTCCTTATAACGTGCCTCTTCCCGCTCGGCCTTGATCGCCTCCACATTGTCCAGCGTGTCTCCCACCGCATCGTCGTAAGCATCCGTAAAGGCAGTCAGTTCTTTCGCGCCCTCCACCAGTGCATATATCTCGGTATATACATTAAGGGTAAAGCTCTCCTCCGGCACGCAGATAAACGCTGCGACGCTTCCGTTTCCGATGGTAGTACTTCCTCTCTGGAAGGATATGTAATTCGGGCTGCTCACTGCGCCTGTAATGGTAAACGTATCCCTTGTGAGAGTATCCGTGATCTCGTCTTCTGTCCCACTGGAAAATGTAATTTCATCCCCGATTTCCATCCCGCTCTGAGTCAGATAGTCCACATCCACCGCGCACTCATCTTCCGCCTCGGGGAGCCTTCCTTTCTCAAGCTGCACCTGATTCATCTTTGGAAGTATGGACATGATGCGGACAACAATCTGGCTGTTGCCGTCCGTACAGAGCGCATCCACGGAATATCCGCCCTCTGCGTGCTCGATACCGTCCACACCCTCTATTGCCTGAATATCCTTATCCGTAAGTCCTAAGGTGCTGATCACCTGTATATCCATTAGATTCTTGGCGTCAAAATACGCGTCTCCCGAATACCTCATATCTGGCTCTGACGCGCGGATACCCGAAAAAAATGCACATCCGATGGCGACAATAAAAAAAATCGACAGGAAACGTCCAAGACTGCGGCGGATTTCCATATAAAAGTCTTTTCTCAACGCCCGTTTCTTCATCCGTTTCTCCTACCATTCTATCTCATCAATTGACATTGGGTTTTCATTTATTTCCATCTGTGATACCCGTCCGTTTTTAATATGTATAAGCCGGTCCGCCATGGGAGCGATCGCTTGATTGTGCGTGATCACAATTACCGTCATCCCCCGCTCCCGGCACATGTTCTGTAATAGCTTCAATATTGCTTTTCCTGTATTATAGTCCAGTGCTCCCGTAGGTTCGTCGCAAAGCAGCAGCTTTGGGTTTTTCGCCAAAGCTCTCGCGATGGACACTCTCTGCTGCTCTCCTCCGGAGAGCTGCGCCGGAAAGTTATCCAGTCTGCCGCCAAGACCGACTTCTTCCAATACTTCTCTCGCGTCCAACGGATCCCGGCATATCTGAAGCGCTAATTCCACATTCTCAAGAGCTGTCAGGTTGGGCACCAGATTATAAAACTGAAACACAAATCCGATATCCTCTCTCCTATATCCTGTCAGCCGCCTCGCATTGTATGCCGTGATCTCTTCTCCATCTACGGTAAGTGTGCCATCTGTAGCTGTGTCCATTCCGCCGAGAATGTTCAGAACCGTCGTCTTCCCCGCTCCGCTGGGACCGACAATAACAACAAATTCTCCTTTATTGATCGAAAAGCTGATATTGTCCGCCGCACGGATCTCCACTTCTCCCATTCGGTAGACTTTTGTAATATCCTGTAATTTTACAAACTCTCCCATAATATATATTCTCCTGAATTCTCCATTTCGCTTCGGCCGATGCAGAACAGATGGGGCGGATACCAGTATCCGCCCCATCTGATCTCCTACACTATATTATAACATGACAATCTCATATTTTCCGAAATTTCAAACTTATTTCAGAAAATTTTTATAACAGTTCAGTCATACAGACATACGGAGGATCAAAAATGTACTTGCATATTTTTGCCGGCGGATGGCTGTGCGAGTGAACGGTTATTTCTTTTGTTTAGTTTCTATTAAGCCTCGCCGCATATCGGAACAGTGCCAGACCAATCAAGAACATGACTGAAAGTGCACTCACCCCGAAATTCACGCTTCCCGTTACTTGACTCAAAAATGACACCAGCGCCGTGCCGATCACGGAAGCACCTTTGCCGCAAATATCATAGATTCCAAAATATTCCCCTGATTTCTCCGCGGGAATGATCTTCGCAAAATAAGAGCGGGACAACGCCTGTATCGTCCCCTGAAACATTCCCACAAGAACCGCAAGTATCCAGAAATCTATCTGACTGTCCAACCAGTAGGCATACACTGCGATACAAAAATACGCCGCGATACAAACCGTAATAATATTCTCTGCCCTAACCCTTTTAACAAGCCTGCTGAAAAAAAGCACTGCTGGAAATGCCACGATCTGTGTCACCAAAAGTGCAAGGAGAAGCCCCGTACTATCCAGTCCAAGAGCCTGTCCGTATGCTGTCGCCATGTCAATGACCGTGTACACACCATCGATGTAGAAAAAGAACGCCAGCAGAAATACAAAAATATGTTTATCTTTTACCAACTCCACAAACGTATGTCCCAAACGCCGAAAACTATCCCTGACCATATGCGTTTTTGACTCAACATAATACCTCTGCCTGTAAGAGCGCAAAAGGGGCAGAGATGAGCACAGCCACCACAATGCCGTGATCACAAATGCGAGAAGCATCGCGGTCCGCGTCCCAATTCCAATAAAATCTGCGCCCAGCACAAGACCAAGACACATCACAAACGGAATACAGCTTCCAATATATCCCCACGCAAATCCATGGGAAGAAACAGCATCCATCCGTTCTGATTCCGTGACATCAGGAAGCATAGCATCATAAAATACCAAGCTTGCGGAATATCCTGTCTTAGCAATAATAAATACGCCCAAGAACCATAACCACGACGACAAAAATCCAAGTAGAATACACCCGGCCACTCCTACTCCCATTGCAGCCGTAAAAACAATCTTTTTAAAATTTTTTGTATCCGCCACCGCTCCCAAAGTAGGGCCTAAAACCGCCACGAGAAGCGTACAAATAGATGTGGCGTATCCCCAATACGCCAGATAATCCACATCTGATATCCCTGCCCCGCTGGCAAGGGAGTTAAAATAGATCGGAAAAATGGTAGATACCATCATGGTGAAGGCCGAATTTCCCACATCATAAAGCACCCACTTTTTCTCAAGTGAAGTCAGTTTGAATTTCATATTTCTTCTCTCTTTCCCTAGTTTGGACACGCCAGAAACCTATTTCCCTATACGTTCCACGGCTGCCGCTGTTAAAATTATACTCTCAGGCTCTCCCAGTCATCCCCCGCTCCGAAAGTTCTGTGAAAACGCTCCGGAAGCTCTGCTCCTTCAAACAAAGCTTTCTGATAGCGGATAAGAAGCCCTGCCGCCAAAGGCACTGCGCCTGCATATAGTTTCTTTAAGAGCTGGCAGTAATCCCTGCATTTTGGATTTGGCTCTAAACTCATAACCATTCCACCCATAGAATCATATTTCCCTGTAATTTTCATCGCTCCGAAGAGAAGCCTGCGTTTCAGCATTCCCGGAGCATGGAGCAGTTTGTGATAGAAAATCATTCCCTTCAGCGTTCCCTCTATGTTCTCCGCCGTCACCCCTTCATAAAATGGCGCGATGACCTTAGCGTTCTCTTTGCTCGGATGGATATGTCCCGTCGCCAGATAACGGACCGGATTGATATAGTCTTCCTTTAAAAGCAGACGGTCAAACTCCATCTCGATTTCCGAATGGCTGATACCGCTTGTCTGTATCATTTTCTCCACATATGGATGGCACTCACTATCCAGTGCAAAATGACAGATTACCCCGTAAATATATGCCCTTGCCGCCGCAGGATCCTTGGCTGCCTTTATCACTTCAATTCCATGCTGAAAAAACTTATCTGCTATCTGATCGTGCAGTTCATACCCCTGTACAGTCACAGGATTGTTCTTTACCGGGTTATAATAGAATAGGATATCTGGACCGTGAACGCCGATGTCAAAGAGTTCCCTATTGTTCTCAATGGCGCTCTGCAGCGGGCGCGGGAGTGCACCTATGACCTCTTTTCCGAATTTGTAATGTGCATATGTTGTTGGCATTGATGTTCCTCTTTTCTTTGTTCTATTCTTCCCCGCCTAAGAGCAGGAAGTTCTTCCCCTGATCATTTATTATCACATATGCAGAAGAAAAAATCCAGCCATACCAGCTGTTTGAATGTTAAAAATTTGTGAGAAGCCGTTTAAATCTTGACTTTTTCCCATTCCTCCCCTATATTATGTATAGTACTGACAGTTGTGCATATAATATTGCATAGTATATGTCATTCTCAATCTCGGGCTTGTACTGGTTTCGACAGGGATCTTGAAGATGGAGAAGCTATCCGCAGGCTGATGCGTCAAATCGCAAACTTAAAATTAAACGCTAACGATAATTACGAATTAGCTGCAGCCTAATTGCCGCATGTCAGCCCCGGGGCACTCACACCTCGGGAATCTGGCATCAACTATGTGAGAAACGATGACGGCAAAGCTTTGAGCCGCCAGGCGTACCATGAAGCTACTGAACCCGCAAGGATGTTCGTTTCCGTGCGGCAGAGGGAATGAAAAAGAACGGACTATGATAGTAGAAGTACATGGGATAGGTTTTTGGACGCGGGTTCGATTCCCGCCAGGTCCATTAGGCTTCGCAGCAAAGCTGTTGCGAAGTCTTTTTTATTTTATAGGTAAGTCCTTTGGACTTACCTATAAAATAAAAGCACTCCGTGCAAGATGCGCACGAGCATGCCGCTAAAAAAGATGTGGCGCATTTGCGCCGCATTAAAGAACAATTTCCAACAGATCAGACAGCTTTTCCAGTCTGTATTTTGCCTTACTTTCCCACAAGCCGCCTCCTACGGCGGCACAATCCATTCCGGCTGCACAGGCTGCCTCATATCCGGAAAAAGCATCCTCCACTACCAGACATTTCTCCGGTACAATCCCAAGGATCTGGGCTGCTTTTAAAAATACTTCCGGGTGAGGCTTACTGTGGGCAATCTGCGTGCCGTCACACACTCCATCGAAAAAGCCTTCTGCTCCCATCCTCTCCAGAATATACTGGGCATTTTTGCTGGAGGATCCTACGGCAAGCTTAATTCCCTCTACTCTCAGCTTCACAAGAGTTTCCTTTGTGTCCTCCGTCATATCGGAAGGAGTCATTCCAGTAAGAAATTTTCTATAATTACTATTTTTTTCTTCTGCCAGCTCTTCCTTTTCTTCCTGAGTAAAGGAGCGGGGGCATTGTTCCAACACAATATCCAAACTTTCCATCCTGCTCACGCCCCGCAGCCGCTGGTTAATTTCCTCATCAAAGGGTGTATTCAGCCGGTCTGCAAGGGCTTTCCATGCCGCATAATGGAATCGGTCCGTATGACAGATCACACCGTCTAGATCAAATATAATTCCTTTGTACTTCATATCTTCTCCTTACGCTCTCTGATTTTTATGATTCTTCCCTCACAGATCCACCCTCTGAAAGGATATGCTCGCGGCCATTTACGCAAAGGCTGATCTCTGGCCCCTGCTGATGGCTGATGCTGATTATTCCCTCTGTCAGTTCCACTCTCAGAAGAGCGCCCCTCCAGCAAAGCCGGAATGTCATTTTTTTCCAGCATTTAGGGAGATGATTTTCAAGGGATAGCCTGCCATTCCACTTCAGGCCTGCAAATCCGCACACTGCACACTGCCACACACCGCCCATAGAAGCGCTGTGGATTCCCTCGTCAGATGAAGATGGATTCGGTCCCATATCAATATTGACCGCATGCCGGTACATATCAAGTGCCATCTCGTCCATTCCAAGCCACGATGCCACCACGCAATGCTGTCCGTGACTTAAAGATGAGTCATGGAGAGTCCTTGACTCATAGAAAATAAAATTTTTTCTCCGCGTTTCCCTATCAAACAATTCTGGAAAAATCCGAAGCAGCATTACCATGTCCGCCTGCTTGGAAACCATGATCTGGTTCATCTGAGATTGGCTGTAATCTTCATAGATAGAAGAGACGCCCTGCTGAGTTTTGTATTTCGTCAGATCCACCTTCTCAAGCCCCATGTACTGCTCATTCTGGGCTACGATCCCGTCTTTGTCCGGCTCCGGAAGATAAAGGCTTTTTTCTTTATTCTGAAAATCCTCTCTTAACTCCTCCAAATTAAATCTCCTGCTGAGATTTTTCCACGCACCCGGCCATTTTTTCTCCATAATACCGATTACATGGGCGGCCGTCCTTAAATTAAACGCCGCAAGGTAATTTGTAAAAGCATTATTGTCCACATGTTCTTTATACTCGTCTGGACCAATCACATTACAGATCTCATAGCGCTTTCTCTCTTCTTTCCACTCCAGCCGGTCAGACCAGAACCTTGCAGTCTCCACGAGCAGCTCACAGCCGTACTTATCCATGAATTTTTCATCCATAGAACCCTCATAATAAAGCCAGACGCCCCAAGCAATATCCGCAGTGATATGATGCTCCAGCATACCAGTCAGTATGGGGATGCTTGTCCCTGTGACAATGTCTGCGGCCCCATAAAGAGGTGTCACTTCCCCATCGTCCATCCACGCGCTTTCCCACGGGAACATCGCTCCCTCATAGTGATTTTCAGCTGCTTTCCTGTATGCTCCCGGCAAGCTTCGGTATCGGTATTTTAACAGAGTCTTCGCTGCCTGAGGGTGGGTAAACAGGTAGAATGGAAGGAGAAACATCTCTGTATCCCAGAATGAATGACACTTATATCCTTCCCCTGTCATTCCTTTTGCCCCAATGCCTACACGGCTGTCCCTACGCTGTATCATAATGTTCAAATGGTAAAGAGCAAATCTCATTCCCAACTGATCTACAGGGTCACTGCTTTCGATTTCAATATCTGTATCTTTCCAGTATGACGCCCATGCCCTTGCAGACATTTTTAGCAATTCCTCATAGGAAGAACCTTTCAACTTTTCAATCAGCGCGTCCCCATCCGCACACACAGGCTTCGAGTCCGTGACACCGGCAGGCCAGTCCGGGAGCTCATAACGCATATCCCGCCCGGTATGGTAGCATGCTGTCTTTTCCATACGCAGAGTCTCACCCTTACCGATCTGAAAACGGAATTGTTTTACAAACCTCCTCCGTTCAATCACAGGGAGCTCCATTAAAGTTTCTTTGTTGAATTTATGTACGCAGTGTACAACGATTGGAATATCTGACTGGACTGTACAGGTGGACAGCCTGAGAGTATCTCTGCCCAGCATCCGCTTCTCCCCGTCCAAACAATGCTGGGAGCCTGTATTCGAACTCCGGGAGCTTATGCCGCTCTCAATGACCAATTCCATGGGCGCTGACACACTTGTAATTTCTGTCTGAAATGCTGCCGCATGCTCCTCATGAAGGGAAACAAACCTTCTAAAGCAAAGATCCAACTCCACCCCCTCCGGGCTCTCCCACTTTACTTTCCGCACACACTCCCCCGTGCGCAGATCCAGTTTTCTTGAGTAGCTGTGTATCCTTCCTTTATCTAAAGAAAATCTTTCTCCGTTTACCAGAATTACCAATTCTGTCACATCGGGAAGATTCGGAAGCTCTGTAACCTCGTCCGGCATTGCCTTGTTAAATGTGCCCGCTACAAACGCATCCCTGCACTGACCCACATAACTTTCTTCCAGTGCGCACCGAATATTAAGATAACCATTGCCCTGGGCAAAGATGGATTCGCATTTAGCGATACTGCGGGCGCCGAACCCGTCCTCTTCCATGATCCATCCTCTTGGCTCTGTATTGTAATTCATATGAAAACTCATAAATATTCTCCTTTATGTCAAATGTTAGCCCTTGATGCCCGTCGACGCCATACTCGCCTGAACCTGCTCCTGAGCAAAAATATACAGAATGATACCCGGCAGGACAACGATGGCAAGGGCCGCAAAAAGCTCCGTGTAGTTATAGGAAAATTCACTTGTAAAATAACTAAGTGCAATTGGCAGCGTCCTCTCTGAATCTGACATTGTAAGAAGAGAGGCAAAATAATATTCGTTCCAATTGCTTAGAAACATCAGTATGCCGGCAGTTGATAAGGCTCCTTTTGCAAGCGGGAGATTTATAGACCAGAAGATACGAATAAATCCTGCTCCATCCACAATCGCCGCTTCATCCAAAGCCTTTGGGACAGAGAGAAATCCTGCCCTTAGGATAAAGATAGACATTGCCATGCCAGTAGACAGATACACAAGAGTAACTCCCCAGATGTTGTTATAAAGCCCCAGATCTGATATAAGATTGAAAATAGGCTGTGTCTTACTGTGCGCAGGCACAAGTAGCGTAATAGTAAACAGTGTAAAAAGCAGCGTCCTTCCCGGAAATTTGTATTTTGCCAGCACATAGCCTCCCATCGCATAGAAAAGAAGGGATACGATTGTAGAAACCCCCGCCGCCAGCAAGGAATTCAGAAAATACCGCGGGAAATTATAGTTTTGAAACAAATGTATAAACACATCAAAGGACACCGACTGCGGCAGGTCAAGCGGACTGCTCAAAATCTCTCCGTTTGTCTTAAATGCGGACAGAATCACCCATAAGATGGGAAACAGGGATATCACAATCACAAGAATCTCAATAGCATAGATAAAGCCCGAGACCAATCCTTTTTTTAATTTTGGCATAATCTTCCCACCTCCCATTTTAGTAATCTGTCTCGTTCATACGGAACGCCTTATTGACGACAAACATCATCACAAGCCCTATGATAAACATCAGAACGCCTATTGCATTCGCGTACCCATATCTATAATCTGTAACGGCATTGACCAGAAGGATCGGAAGGCTCATCGTGTCATTCCCCGGCCCTCCTGCAGTTGTAAGCGAGATCTGTTCATACATTGTGATTCTTGAGGTCAGGGAACAAATCACGCCTGTAGCTATGCCGCTCCGGCACAGAGGAATCTGGATATGACGTATCAGCTGCCATCCGCCGGCCCCGTCAATGATGGCCGCTTCATTCAGCTCTTGCGGTATGTTCATCAAATCACCAAGTACCAGAAGCGTTACGATTACCGCATAGAACAGCCATGTAAATGTTACCGCCCAGAAGGCCCATGGTGATGAATAAAGCCACTGAACATTGAAATCAGGATTAAAGATTCGGATTATAGAATTGAGAATCCCAAAATCATTATTAAAGAAAAACCTGTAAATCATTGCCCATGCAGCCGCACTGATCACATTCGGTATCATAAATACGGCACGGGCCACTTTCCATCCCCGCCTGCGCTGGTAAAACACAAATGCCACAAGCGTGCCGAACCCTACGTGGAGAAACATTGCCACAAGAGCCCACAAAAAGAGATTTTTCAGCGAAACAAGGAAGGAACTGCTGCTAAACAGATTGACATAGTTTCGTATGCCGTTAAATTGAGGTGCATTAAATCCGTCCCATTGAGCAAAGGAAGTGACAAATACCTGAATAATCGGAACCATGTAAAACATGAGAAATATAAGGATCGTAGGCAGTAAAAAGAAGTAGATCCATTTATAATTTTTCTTTTCCCAATGTTTCGCAGATCCCCGCCCTTTCTTTCCTATAAGTTTTTTCATAGGCCATTTCCTTTCTTTTAAGGCGTCCCGGAAGGGACGCCTTTTACATGTTACTGTGCAGTTGCCTCTGCTGCCGCAGTTGAGAGCTGTTCGCAGAACTGCTCAGGAGTGTAAGTTCCGTCCGCAAGTGAAGGAAGAAGCCTGCTCAAATCCGAATTCGCCACGGAAGAAGGAATCACATCAAGAATACACGGCACATAGACTGTCTCCTCTGTTGTATCAGCCGCCAGATCCGCCAGCACCTGAGTCTCTCCTTGTTGTGCCACGAAGTCCTCTGTATACTCAAGATTGGGAGCATCGCCGCCTTCTGCCAGCAGGTATGCCTCAAGCTCCTCCGGTGAATTGATAAACTCAAGGAATGCAAGGGCAAGCTCTACCTCCTCCTCAGAAGCACTTGATGAGATCCACCATTCTCCGTAGGTACGTGTCTGTGCGATCCCAACCTGTCCGGGAAACAACGATGCCCGGACATTCGCTCCGTCGAAATCATTGCTCCAGTTAGAAGAGTTAGTCTCTTCAAAATCCGTAGACATCCACGGCCCGTTTGCAATAACCGCCGCTCCCGAGCTCATAAAGGTATTTGCTGTGTCTGGATATGCTGCTCCCACAGAGTTGGAAGACGCATTGTTCTGGAGCAATGACTGTAGTTTTGTCACAGAATCCAGAATAACCGGCTGATTGAAATCCGTTATCTTCTCGTCAATACCGCTGTTAAGAATCTCTGCACCGCCCTCTTCATTCGCAATCAGCGCAGTCCAGAACAGAGCTGTCACCCACGCATTTTCTGCCGTGGAAAAAGCGATCTTCTGATCTCCAAGGGCAGTGGTAAAATCATCCATTGTCATAGCGCTAAGATCCTCCTGCGTATCCCACAGAGCAGTATTATAGAAAAATCCTGTAGGCCTTACCGTAGCCAGAGGCATGCTGTAAATTGCTCCGTCCTCCGAAGTACAGTAGTCGATTCCGTCCGCAAGAAGAAGGTCTTTTACTTCCGGTGTCTCGTCCAGCCATCCACTTAAGTCATAAGCCATACCATTGGGGAACGCGACAGTCTTAAGCCATTCCTTATCCCCGCCTTGGACAAGCGCTGGAAGAGCGTCCTGCTGCGCCAGCTGCTTAATCTGGTCATTAAACGCATCTTCCGCTACATTTTCCAACTCTATATGATAAGTTCCCTCGTATTTCTCATTAAAGCGCTCTACCTGAGGCTCAAAAAATACGGCCCCCACGTTCTCTCCTGTCTTGTAGGAAGGAATCGTAATGGAAATCCCTCCTGAACTGTCTCCTCCTGAAGCACTGTTATCTCCGCCTGTGCCACATGCTGTGACGGATACAAGCATAGCTCCTGCCAGTAATGCCGCTGCGATTTGCCTCTTTTTCATATTACCTCTCCTTTCTTCTAGACGCCCTTTTGCGCCTTTTCGAAAACGTTTTCGAAAAAAGTTTTGAAAAAAGCGGTATCTCCGCTTATTTCTTTTTTCAAAACCGTTCTCTGCTTACAATTTTTTCACACTGTCCCTAATTTCAAGTTTGTGAGGCAGTATAAGGTTCTGTGCCGTTCTCGTGCCGCAGATCATGTCGAACAAAAGGCTAGCTGCCTCATATCCCTTTTCCTTAATGTTCTGGTCTACTGTAGTGATCCTCGGTTCCGTATAGTCTGTCACATAAAGCCCGTCATATCCTACCACCGAGTAGTCGTCTGGGAGGGAGTACCCCATTTTTTTCAGGCTCTCTGACACTCCAATCGCAAGCATGTCGCTCATACAGAGAAATGCAGTAACACTATCTGGAGAATGCCCCTCAAAAAACTGCTTCACAACCTCTGTCGCTTCTTCTTTCAGAAAGTTTGTCTGAATGATGAAATCTTCCTGAAACTCTAATCCGTTTCTCTTCATCGCCCGGACAGCTCCCTCCAGTCTTTCCGATGTGACCGTCGCATTCTTCCGGCCACATACTATAGCGATCTTTCTGTGTCCCTGATCGATCAGGTACTGCGTCAGCTCATCGAAAGCAGCTGCATGGTCGTTGGTCACATTACCTACACAGGCTCCTCCCACCTCTACATCGATGGTAACGCACGGCTTCCTGCTCTGTGCAAGTGTCTTAAAGTAAGGATCTGTACTTTTTAATCCGAACAGCACTGCTCCGGCAATGTTGTGTTCATAGCACAACTGCTCAAACGTTTTCTCCTCCTGAATCTTTGAATTGATCACATACATTGAGATATCCAGATCGTGCTCGAACGCGAACTGATAGCACCCTTTCATCAGCATAGTCTCAAAGTCATTAAACATCACATCCTCGAGGAACCCTGACAATACCAGGGCGATCTCCCGGAAGTTTTTTGATGACAGACTCTTTGCGACAAGATTAGGACGATAGCCAAGCTCATGGGCAATTCGCAGTATCTTCTCCCGGGTCTTTTCACTGATATCCGGATAGTCGTTCATGGCTCTGGACACAGTTCCTACGGAGACTCCCGCCGCTCTTGCCACATCCTGTATCGTTGAAGGCATATCGTCTGCCACCTCCATTTTCAAAAACGTTTTTGTTGATCACTTTTTATCATACCTTTTGATGGCTGTCAATTTATTTATTGTAATTTTCTGTCATTTTGTAGTATTGCATAAATATTTCGACATTTTTCTGTGAAAAACGCCATAAGTTTCATTCATAATTACTGACCGTATCTTCTTAACTTTATGGAAGATTAACGTCAAATCGGGATGGGCCCTTCAAAACCCATCCCGATGTATGCTTATTCAAACACCTCTGCTGCTTTGACAATGGAGTATACGGGATTCGAACCCGCTCCAGAGCATTTTTCATCAATCTGCGCATTTACTGGGATGCTCGGAAATCAGCGTAAATACGCGCTTTTCCAGATATTAGTTATTTAACAAAAATTATAGAATATCATAATCCGTGTTGCATTTTAGAAAGTTATGCAACACGAAATGCAACACGAAAATCAACTGAATGATGATACAATATTCCACCCCGGAGCAGATGCCCCGGGGTATTATTATGCCTTTAGAAGAGCTGGAATCTATCAATAGCCTT